>Ga0326727_10005493_pt1 | contig 36178 bp, 26 predicted proteins | sample MB2enrmetagenome_FD_207643 | JGI IMG/M metagenome (GOLD analysis project Ga0326727, IMG submission 207643) | Lab enriched peat soil microbial communities from McLean, Ithaca, NY, United States - MB29MY | ecosystem: Environmental > Terrestrial > Soil > Wetlands > Peat | place: USA: New York...
AAAGGACGCAGACGGCCATCCGTTCGATCGCGTGCAGAATGGCCTATGGCAAAATTCTCCTGGTTGGCAGATCATGGTCGGCAGGTCATGGTCGGGTGACAATTTGTGTTGGCGATTCCGATGGCCACGCTACAGTTTCCACGCTAGGTTCGCGCCGGAGTCTGGTGGCGCTGTGCACCGCAGTGATATGCGTCTGCGGCAAAACGCGCCCGGAAGGGTCGGTGACGGTGCCATTCAATCCGGCGCGGTCGACTTGCGCCGGCGACGTAGACACCAAGCACAGGATGATGCCGACCCCGCATAAGAGTTGAAGAGCATGCCGGATTGAAGAACGAACCGATGAAATCAGGTTGGCCCGAAAAACGTGTACGGAAAGCAGAGGGTGAGAACAATTATCCATTTTCATAGCCCTTGTGAATCGCACAAAAATTGTGGGAGCATTCCGACGCATTGCCGCTGCCATCCAATCGCCGGACAAAGGCAAGCACTGCCAGCTCTCGTCGCGACTATCCGAAGACTCCGTCGCATTGCGCAAAAACAGTAGAGTAATCGTCCAATGTTAATGGGATTTAGCGGGCGAGTTAGTCGTTGAAGAATAAAGCCAATAGAATAAATCTATTACCGGCGATAGTTGACCGCATGTGTACTATGTTGCGCTCATTGTTGCGGCACGATGAATTTTGCGGCCAGTGGTTGACGCCGGAATCGTCCAATCTTAGAGTCTTAATGAATTGGAAATGTACGAGTGACATCAAAATCGAGAATGGATCCGCTACAGCCTATCTTCGAGACAGCTCCTTCGGCGCAGCTTGGACCGCTGGAACGACAAGTTCTGGAGGCAGTGTGGGCGCGTGGAACGGCCACGGTTCGTGAAGTGCGCGGGGATGGCACGATATGGCAAAGCTATCCCACAATCATGACGACGATGGACCGGCTTTTTAAGAAGGGACTGCTCGACCGCGTTCCCGACGGAAGGGCATTTCGATATTGGGCAAGGTATAGCCCAGAAGAGCTGGAACATGTGGCGGCCGTGAACGGAATCCGCCAGCTCTTGGGAAGCGAGTATGCTTCGCTGCACTTATCGTATTTTGTAGAGGCGGTCGGAACGCAGGACGAGAAGTTGCTCGATGAGCTGCAGACTCTGGTGGAACGTCAGCGCGCGCAACTGAAAAAGGGAGAGCAGCGGTGATATTTGCGGCGCGCGGAGTCCTCGTTTCTCTTGCCTTCTTCGCAATCGTCTACTGTCCGCTGTCTTTGCTGGTCGTGTTCGCATGGCGAGGCATACAGCGATTAGGCGGAGTATGGGCCGCGGATTCCGCCAATTTCCTGTTCGGGCTGCGGATGTTTCCATTTGCGGTTTCCGCCCTGGCCACTCTATTCTTTGCGTTTCCGTCCTTCTGGCTTCTGGAAAGCGCGGTTGTGGACGAGGAGACGGCAACGTTTATTCTCGCGCTGTGTTCGCTGGTCATCCTTGGTGCTGGCTTGTTCCGTGTGCTGAGGGTGCAGGCGAGAACGACGCGCGCCGTCGCTCAGTGGTCAATGAATCCATGGCCGATGAAAGAGACGGGCGACGCACGCAATCCGCTCACGCCGGCTTTGAACTCTTCCAACGGTGCGCCTGCCGTGGTTCTCGTTGGCGTTCGCAGACCCCACGTCATGATTTCCGACAGGGCGGCGAGTGTCCTCAACCGCGACGAGTTGCAAGTGGCAGTCCGGCACGAACTCGGGCACAAGCGCTCGTGGGACAACCTGAAGAAGATCCTAATCAGTGCAACTCCGTTTTACGGAATGGGCAGCATCGAGTGTTCGTGGCAGGAGGCCGCCGAGTTGGCCGCAGACGATGCAGCCGTGGCAACACGCCTGGAAGCGCTGGATCTGGCAGCGGCATTGATCAAGATTTCCATATCGTCTCAGCGATGGCCCAAGCCGTTACTCGCGATTGAACTGGTCAGCGGCTCGTGTTCGATTAGCCTTCGCGTAAGGCGTTTGCTCCAGTGGCGCACCGCTGGCCGACACGCCCAACGCAGTTGGCGTTGGAGCCTTCCGGTTCTGTTCACAATGTTCATCGGCATTGCCTGCAACTACGGCGCAACCTTGGTGCTGACGCATCGCCTGACTGAACTTCTTGTGCCGTAGTCGAAGACAACGTCTGCGAAACAGACTCCGCTTAACGCGGAGCTGCGCGCGTCGCAATCCGCGAGAAAAAGTTCAGCCCATGTAACAGAAGTTTCACCCAATCTTCATTGGCCCGTAATAAGCCCGTAACGATGGCCGACTATTATCGCCGCTAGTAATCCACCACCCCAATGTATTTCCACCCCAATGTCGCATGACCGATCACGGTTGGTGGACGAAAAAAATCAACGAGGAGAACAATACATGTTCCGAAAATTTCGAAGTAACTCTCGAATCAATTGTCTGCGGCTGCTCGCCGTCCTAGCAATGGCAGCGGCTCTGAGCGTTTCGGCGCTCGCGCAGTCTGTAGAGTTCCCGACCTACACACCTGGCGAGAACACAAGCGCGAGCGCGGGCCCGAACTACCCATCGACCTTGCCCGACCCATGGGTCGTCGCTAGCGGCCAGATCATCACCCCCGCCGGCACATCGGTCTACCTCGGCACCACCACCCGGGCTAAGGACGTCGCACTCAATCCCACGGGGAATGGAACTGCGGCAGTCCTTCAGATGAGCGCCCCACAGGCCGTCTCGATCTTCTGTGTGGCCGCCGCCGGCTGCACCAACAACCTAGGCAGCTTCACCCAGGGCCAGGTCATGCAGACTTGGAGCTACAACGGCAATAAGGCCGGCAGCACCAAAGGCATCGCCTATACCTCGGACGGCAAGTACCTGCTATTCAGCCAGGACCAGGACAGCATCTACAATAGCTGGGTTTCCATCGTCAACGTCAGTCCGGCCACGGGCCTGATCACAGGGAATCACGCTCAAGTAGAGGTTCCGCTGGACGCCTCCTACCTGCCCGTCGCAGGGTTTCCGGTCCCGGTGGCGGTGCTGAACACCGTCAATTGCACGCAGACTGTCACCATGCCGGTGACAGGCGTTACGATGCCCGCCCCAGTGGGGACCACAGGCAGCCTTGCCATCCCCTGCGGCGTCCCTTACTCGTGGGTAGATAACTTTGAATACACTTCCGACTACCAAGTTAATACCTCCTATCCCACGAGCATCGCAATCGCGCCGAATAACAGCACTGCCTACGTCGTGCTGAACTTCAACGACGAGCTGGCAAAGATCAACCTGAGCCTGACGCCGCCGACCGAAGCTTCGACGATCCGTGTCGGCAACGTCCCGCATAGCGTCGTCATCTCTCCGGATGGCACCACCGCCTACGTCTCCAACGAAGCCGGACGAATTGCTAAAACGACGGACTTCCAGGAATACTCGAACGGCACCCCGGTCGTCGCCGACAATCCGACTGGCGCGACGACCACCGGCACGGTTTCCGTGGTGAACCTGGCCTCATTCACGGTCACCAAGACCATCAATGTCGGACTGCATCCGACGGGCATGGCCTTCTGGAACAATTCGGGAACCAATTACCTGCTGGTCGCCAATGCCTATGGCGACAGCATCTCGGTTATCAACACAACCACGAACGCGGTGACGCAGACGATTAACATTGCGCTGCCGATCACAGTGCCCGGTGAAGTCGTTGGCGCCGGACCGAACTCGATCACCGTCGATAACGTGAACAACATTGCCTACGTTGCCCTTTACAATACCAATTCGGTTGCCGTGATCGACCTGCCCACCGGCACGGTCGCGGGCCTGATCCCGACCGGCTATGCTCCGGCCTCGGTCGTGCTGGACTCGACGGACGGTGAGCTGCTCGTTGCCAACGACAAGGGTCTCGGCACTGACGGTTTCGCTGTCGCACCGCCTCCCACCAATACGTTCGAAAACTCATACGGCAAGGAATACGGTGTGTACGACTTCAACACCCACCAGGACCTCGGCACGGTGAACATTATTCCCCTTCCGCTGACAAACCTGCCGGCGATGACGACGCAGGTCACTCAGAACAACCACTGGGATCTAACAGAAAATATCGAGTCCGCCAAAGGTGGCAACAAGAAGGCTGCGCCGGTGGCAATCCCGGCCAAGATCGGCTCACCTTCGCTGATCAAGCACGTATTCCTGATCATCCGTGAAAACCGCACCTACGATCAAGTCCTGGGCGACGTGGTCGGCGGCAACGGCGACCCCTCCCTGGCAACCTTCGGCGACAGCTCAACCTACAACACCACATACCCCGTCGTAACGCCCAACGCGCACGCGCTGGTAGCCCGCTTCCCGCTCCTCGACAACTACTACAACCCGAGTCGCCAGTCGGCCGACGGTCACAACTGGATCATGCAGGCCATGGCTCCCTACTCCGATGACGTCCAGTCGCCGGATTGGCTCCGCGATTACCCCTCCAACGGCGGCGATGCGATTGCCTACCAAAAAGCTGGACACCTGTGGGACCAGGCTGTAAAGGCCGGCGTCTCGCTTAAGAATTACGGCGAGTATGTCGAGGAGAATACTTTCAACCCGCCGGGTTGCACCCCGACGATCATCACCAATAGCTGCGAGCCGAGCTGGACGCAGTTCTATAACGACGTATTGGAATACGAAAATAACCTGGAGTCGCAGCTCCAGTACTACAGCACGATCGGATCGTATACGCCGCTCCCGAACCTGATGAACCACACGGTCCAAAACTACCCGCAATTCGATCTGGGCATCCCCGACCAGTATCGCTTCGATATCTGGAATCAGGACTTCCAGAATGATGTAGCCAACAATTCGGTGCCCCAGCTGGAGTTTATGTGGATCAGCTCCGACCACACCGGCGGGCCGCCGACCGCGATAGCCATGCAGGCCGATAACGACCTGGCCCTTGGCCGTTTTGTCGACGCCATCAGCCACAGCCCGATCTGGTCTTCGTCGGCGATCTTTGTCACCGAAGATGATGCGCAGACCGGCGTTGACCACGTGGACGGTCACCGCAGCCCTGGCTATGTCATCAGCCCCTACGTCCTCCAGGTGAATTCCAATGATGGGAGTGGAGTTGTTGAAGACAGCACCTTCTACACCCAAGTCAACATGACCCGTACGATTGAGCAGATTCTCGGCATTAAGCCCATGAACCAGTTCGATCTCACGGCTTCGCCGATGAGGACAATCTTCATCGATAACCCACCGCCGGCCAACTTCAATTCGTGGTCGCACGTGGCACCTGGGGTTCCGCTGTGTCTGGGCGTTTCAGGGTACTTGGATCCTCTTGGGAACACGTGTCTGAATTCCACCTTGTCCGCAGTGCGCAAGGCCGGCAGCCCTGCGGCTGAGGCTAAGCCCACCCCGGTCGAGAGCCCTGCGGTTAAAGCTCTGCGGGCTGGTTGGATGGCAAAGAAGGCCGAGATCTTCGCGGGCAACCAGCACAAGCCAGACGTCGAAGATCCTGATACCGTTAACCACCTGAACTGGTACGAAACTACCGGGTATAAGATCCCCTTCCCCGGCGAGAAGACGGTTCGCCCTGCGAGCGACTTCAACCGCGCGGCACCCACCAAGGCTGACGACGACGACTAAATCGCGTTCCGGCTTTAAAATACCCTCTCCCCGGCACCGGGGAGAGGGCTTTTTGTTCACGCCTCAAACGCAAGGTCTTCACCGACCTAAACCCACCCCGCCACTGGCGTGAACGATACTGCCCCGGGTTCGTCCAGCGTCAACGCAAAGAACACATCGCCTGTCGATTTTCCTTTCTTAGTAGATATTGGTGAAAAATGGCCATCCGAGCCTCGAGATGGAAGAAGAACGGAGGAATTGCTCCGTGGTCATCACGCGCATGAAGGAGTGTTTAGTCCTGGGCCGGGGAAAAGAGCTACAGGGGTGAACAAAATCGTTGACAGCACGGATGCGATGGTGATAAACAGGATGGCGGGCCCTAGTAAATGAACCCGTTTGGCGCTGAATTGCTCTTTTCTTTTAAGTACCGGTACGCTACCATCCCTCGTCCTATGCACTAAGTCAAAGCCGCCGCGAGCTGAAAGGCCGACGCCTACCGGATCACCCCGGAAATTCTAGAACCTCCATTCCACGACGACGAGGTTCTGCCAGCGACCAAGGTCCCACTGAGCGGGTAAGTCCAAGTCATCGACCTCATTTCTCGAACAACCTTAGTCGTCTAGCCGCAGGAACCTCCTGCTGAGGAGTGGTTATGAATCGCAGTTATCGATGTGCCGCCTTCATTACAGTGGCGTCTCTGTTATTAGTATCGTTAACCGCCGCTCAAATACCAACTACACCTTCCCGCATCACGCGTGCCATCGACAATACTTCGCGGGTCACTCTTTCCGGCACTACCCCAAAGGCAATGAAGACGGCGCACGATCTGGACGCGCTGGACGGCAGTCATCCGCTACAGCGAATGTTGCTGGTGCTCAAGCCCAGCGTGGAGCAAAAGGCGGCATTGCAGCAGCTTATAGAAAGCCAACAGCGAAAGGGATCGCCAGCCTACCACAAGTGGCTCAAGCCAGAAGAATTTGCGGCAAGATTTGGGCCCGCAGAAGACGACCTGGCGAAAATCAAGGGCTGGCTCCAGCAGCAGGGCCTAAGCGTTACCTCCACCAGTAAGGGCCGGCAATGGATAGAGTTCTCCGGCAGCGCCCAACAGGTCAATGACGCGTTTCAAACCTCGATCCATGAATTCGACGTCAACGGCGAAAAACACATCGCTAACGTCTCAGACATTTCGATCCCGCAGGCGCTCGCTCCGGTGGTCGGAGGCGTGCTATCGCTGCACAATTTTCGCAAGCAGCCCATGCATACCAAACCGTTCCGGATCAAGCGCAACGATAAAGGCAAGCTCGTCCCGGTTACCCCAGATTGGACATACAGCAACGACAATGGTGTCTATTACTATGTGGCGCCCGCCGACTTCCAGACGATCTACAACCTTTCCCCTTTGCTGAACGGCGGAATCGACGGCACGGGCATCGCGATTTCGATTGCCGGCCGCAGCGATATCTACCTCACCGACGTACAGGTTTTTCGCCAGGGCTTCAGTTTGCCTGAGAACGATCCAAACATCATCGTGAACGGTCCCGACCCGGGGCTCAGTTGGGACGACGCAGGAGAATCGTCGCTCGATGTGGAGTGGGCCGGCGCGGCAGCACCCGGTGCCACCATCAATCTGGTGGAGAGCGGGAGCACGGATACTACGGATGGAGTCGATCTTTCGAATGCCTATATCGTCGACAATGCATTGTCGCCGATCATGAGTCTGAGCTATGGGCTGTGCGAGATGCTCATGGGACCGACCAGCAATCAGTTTTACGAGGCGCTTTGGGCACAGGCGGCGGCAGAAGGGATCACTGTCTTTGTCTCGACCGGCGACCAGGGCGCGGGATTGTGCGACGGGTACCTGCAAGACATAGGTGCGGAACCGTCAGGCCCAGCGCAATATGGACCTACGATCAACGGCCTTTCTTCCACTCCGTACAACGTAGCTGTGGGCGGCACGCAGTATGTCGATTCCGCCAACTACTCACAGTTCTGGTCTCCTTTCAACAGTTCCACCATGGAGTCGGCGCTGGGCTACATTCCAGAACAATCCTGGAACGAAAGCTGCGATCCCACGCTGCCCCAGACGGGCACGAATTGTGTTTATGGGCAGACGAGCTACAACTTCGAAGGCGCCGGTGGCGGCCCGAGCAATTGCAGCCAGTCGAGCGTCGACAGCCAGGGCAACGTCACCTGCATCGCTGGATATGCGAAGCCTTCCTGGCAGACAGGGACGGGAGTGCCGAACGACGGCGTGCGCGACACGCCCGACGTTGCACTCAATGCCTCTCCCGACGACGAAGGCTATGTGATGTGCTTCGGTGGTGCTTGCGAGACCACAACGCTGAACGGGCAGACCGTTCTCGAGCAAGCGAACGTCGTGGGCGGGACATCGGTTTCGAGTCCTGCGATGGCCGGAATCATGGCGCTGATCGAGCAAAAGAATGGTGCATTCCAAGGCCAGGCCGATTATGTGTTCTACCATCTGGCCTCCGCGGACAATTTGACGGCGTGCAACTCGTCCAACATGACCAGTCCGGGCAGCGCCAGCGTTTGCAACTTCAACGACATCACCATGGGGAGTAACAGCGTACCTGGCCTGCCCGGTTACGGAACCGCCTCGGCGGAGTGGAGCGCAGGCACAGGGTATGACATGACATCGGGGCTCGGCACCGTGAATGCGGCAAACCTCGTGGCCAACTGGAGCAACGTTACGTTTTTGAATTCTTCCACCGCGTTGACCACGAACGGCACGACCGTCAAGCACGGGCAGCCGCTGACGATCGGCGTATCCGTGGCCGCAGGCACAGGAGCCTCGGGCACGCCGACGGGGAACTTCGCGCTGAAGACAGACAAGTACGGGGCGGTCGGAGAGCTTGCGCTCAGTTCCAACGGCAACTTCTCCGGACCGGTCACAACACTGCCCGGAGGAAGCTACAACCTGACGGCGGAATATGGGGGTGACGGAACTTTTGGCAGCAGCACATCCTCTCCGGTTGCGCTCACAGTTTCTCCGGAAAACAGCTCTACGTCACTTCAGCTCTATTCAGTGAACAATCAAGGTCAACTGGTTCCTTTGAGCGGTTCGTCGACTTATGGGGCGTATGTTTATTTCAAAATCCAGGTAAGTGGCAGTTCCGGAAATGGTTCGCCGACCGGGACCGTGTCGATCTTGAATGGAACGACGGTCCTCACCACAGTTCCGCTGAATCAAAGTGGAAGCGCGATGGTTGAGTCAGGTGACGATCAGTCATTTTCGCCTCCGGTAGGCAACGACTCTCTCTCCGTGCAGTATTCTGGCGACAACAGCTTTGCCGCCAGCACTTCGCCGGCGACGTCGGTGACGTTCGGGCAGGCGCCAACCTACGTTTACACGGTGGTCAGTGCCACTAGTGTTCCCGCGGGCCAGCCGGTTCTGTTGTCGGCAAATCTCTGGTATGGCGGTACCGCCCTGCCGACCGGCACGTTCCAGTTCTACGACAACGGATCACCGCTGAGTGGGCAGCTCCCGATTGCTGAAAATGGCGGGCTCGGCGTGGGATTCGCGCAGGCAACCTATAAGGCAACCCTCAGCACGCCTGGCAGCCACGTGATTACCACCGCATATAGCGGGGACACGAACTATCAGCCGGTTGGCGCCAACTCGCAGAATACCGAGTCGCAAACTATCACCGTTTCGGCAACCAGCGGCGCGGCTTCGACAGTGAGCATCGTGCAAACGCCGTCGTCGGTTACCTACGGCCAGTCTTTCAACTACATCGTAGCCGTAAAGCCGGTGGCCAGCGGCGGACCAACGCCCACTGGTCAAATCTGGGTCTACAGCAACAATTTCATCATCGATAGTTTCGCAACTCTGACCAATGGCCAGGCGATCTTACCCGAGCAGGTTGGAGCCGGGACCTTCCAGGTGTACGCACAATATCCGGGCGATTCCAACTACGCCGCGTCGACCAGTCCCATCGTCACCACCACAGTGGCGCGGCAGACTCCGGTCGTGACGCTGACAACCCCGGCGGCCAATGTCTTGGCGGGTAGTCAGACCAGCCTCGATTTTGTGGCCGTGGGTTACTCCTATAGCCAAAACTCCGCTTACTCTCCCGGCGGAACCGTGCAGTTCTTTACCAGCGTGAACGGCGGTGCGGCTCAGGCCGTGGCTGGACCCTTCAACCTGGTGAGCTTGACGCCACCAGATAGCGGATACAGCATACGCGCGACGCTCCCCGTCGGGACAAATGTCGTCACCGCACAGTACTCCGGCGACCAATACTTCAAGCCTACGACTTCTGCGCCGGTGACCATCCTCGTGTCGTCCCCTGACTTTACGGTGGCAGCTAACTCTTCCTCAATCGCAGTGTCGGCGGGCGGAAGTGCGACAGCCTCACTGGCGGTCGAGCCGGTTCTGGGATTTGCGCAACCCGTCTCGCTCAGTTGCGCTAGCGGGTTGCCGTCCGAGACAAGCTGCAGCTTCTCGCCTGCGACTATCCCTGCGGGCGGAGGGCAGTCAACCCTGACAGTGACGATGCAAGGGCCATTTACAACGCAATCTCGCGTACTCGATAGGCACACTAGTTGGTGGACGGTGGGCGGAGGCACGGGATTGTTTGGCTTATTTCTGCTGGGAAGTTGTGGCCGCCGCAGAAAGCTGGTTGCATATTCGTTGATCACAATCCTGGTATGTGCCTTTTTCGTTGGTTGTGGAAGTGGAAACTCCCGCGCCGTACCGACGACTGTCGTCCTTAGCACGTCCAACGCGAAAGTCGCTTCTGGAACGCAAGTCACCCTCACGGCAGAAATTGTCGGAAACCAAACTCCAGCGACCGGAAGCGTCACCTTCTATGACGGAACCACAGCGTTGGGGAACGCGTCGACGGTGACGAACGGCCTAGCCAGCATGCAGGTCAGCAATCTGGCGGTCGGAACCCACGCCATCACTGCAAAATACAGTGGAGACGCACGGCACGATGGCTCAACCTCAAGCGTGGTCTATCAGGCGATTACAGGCAGCACGACTCTGCAGGTCGTGGCGACAGCGGGCAGCCTGAGCCACACCGTGAGCATCGACCTGACCGTGCAGTAAGAGCACTTATCTAGAAGCTATCTCATAAATGGTTTTGGGTAGGGCACGGCTTTAGCCGTGCCGCTCCGAGCCAATAAATACGTGGGCTTTAGCCCCTGAGCGAGCGAACAGTTTACCCCCTCGGTTCATTATGAGATGGCCTCTAGAAAGGAGGCCCCCATCCCCAAGGTTCGGGGATGGTACGAGTACTATTATCCGAGCCATACGTGGATGAAGAAGGTCGCGGCATTTTAGAAGGGAAGTCATGTGCCCCGCCTCCGGGCAGCCAATCGGCGGCTCATTCGCTACCGCTAAGCGCCGCCAATCAAACCGCTATCAGGCCACGAACCGGCAGCGCAAATGACAGCGAATCGGGTCGGGATCGGAACGCGAATTGGGAGGGGAAAGCTCGGCTGACGGCTGTTCATCCTGAGCGAGCCGTGACGGAGAAAACGAACCTCTGGCTCGTACTCGCAGATAATCCGATCACGGAAGCGAAGCGCGAAGAGGTTCTCTGGATGGTCCCGAGGGTAGTGCAGCAGCTTTGAGCGCGATGGCGGGGATGTCGTCGAGTGTAGCGACTTTTTCGGCGCCACCCAACGCAATGGCTTCGCGGGGCATTCCGAATACCACACAGCTCTCTTCGTCCTGCGCGATGGTGTATGCGCCCGATTTCCGCATTTCCAGCATGCCGCAGGCCCCATCGGCGCCCATTCCGGTCAAAATCACGCCCACGGCGTTTGGCCCTAACACCTGCGCACAGGAATGAAACAGAACATCCACCGAAGGACGGTGCCGATTCACGGGCTCGCCCTGAAAAACCCCGACGGAGATCTCGACGCCGCTGCGTTTCACCTCCATCTGGAAGTTGCCCGGTGCGAGCAGAACGTGACCAGCCAATACGCGATCGCCATTCTTAGCTTCTCGAACACTCATGCGGCAAAGCGAATCGAGACGGCCGGCGAACGATGTCGTAAAACCCGCGGGCATGTGCTGCACGATGACGATTCCCGGAGAATCGGCAGGCAGCGGCACCAGAAAATGAACCAAAGCCTCTGTGCCACCCGTAGAGGCGCCCACCGCAATGATCTTGTGGGTGGTGCGAAAACCCACGGAGTTCAGTTTTGCGGTTGCACCGTTCGTCCCGCACAACGCGCCCATAGGCGCCGGACGCGTGTGCCGCTGCACCCGCGCGCGCGCGGCGATTTTGACCTTGCTCACGATCTCCTCGGCCTGCTCCAGCGTGCCGGTTCGTATGTCCAGGTGTGGCTTGGTAACGTAGTCGATCGCACCGAGTTCGAGCGCGCGAATGGTTGTATCGCAATCCTTTTCTGTCAGCGACGAGACCATCAGCACCGGCATCGGGTGCCCTCGCATGAGTTTCTCCAGAAACGACAGACCATCCATGCGCGGCATTTCCACGTCCAGCGTCAGCACATCCGGCTTCAACTGAATGATCTTCTCGCGCGCAACGTAGGGGTCCGCCGCAGCGCCCACCACTTCGATCTCCGGGTCCCGGGCAAGGATCTCCGTCAGCACCTGCCGCATCAGCGCGGAATCGTCGACAATCAAAACGCGGATTCTATTCATAGGTCTCTAAACAATGTGACGTTATGTTCGCTCACGCGCGGCGCGGCACGATAAATACGGGCCTGGCAAGTCTCTTCATGCAAAGCTACCTCGCGACCTTCCGGCCTGGGGATACGTCGAATTTGCGCTTTACCGGTCACCGGCTCGAACCATACGGTCACAGCGCAACTACCACCCAAACGGTAAGCCTCCAGCGGAATTCGCTCGCGCTTCAAGAACTCCAGAATGAATTCCGAGTTCAGGGCGGCTATGTCGATCGTGCCCGGCGCAAACGCCAGCATTCTTGCCCCTCCGAATACTTTGGCCCGCAGATTTTGCTTCGATCCTCCCAGATTCATGATCCGGTTGATCAGCAATTCCATGGCATGCACTCCATATCGCGTTGCCAGTCCTTCGTCTCGATCCTGCATGCTGCCGGGGAGCAAGATGTGATTCATGCCGCCGATCTTCGTTGCGGGATCGTATAAACATGCGGCCACGCAGGATCCCAACAAGGTCACGATCCTGAGGTGCGCGCCGCTGGCAAAGACGCCCCCTATAGGAAGCTGCACGATCCGGAGCTCGTGTGTCTGCCTCACTACTCATCCCCTCGCGCTCCTCCAGCCACATAAACAGTCCCGCCGATCGGCTCAAACCAGTCCCCCAGCCAGAATAGGTTTTCCGAGTGCCCAGCAAAAAAAAGACCACCGGGTTTCAAGTATTTCGCGAACCTTCCCAGCACGAACCGCTGCACTTCGCGGTCGAAGTAGATCATCACATTGCGGCAAAAGATCGCGTCGAATTTACCGTGAAATGGCCACGGTTCTTCCAGCAGGTTCACCCGTCCGAACTTAACCAGATTGCGGATCTCCGGCTTTGCCTGCACGAAGCCCTCATCTTTCCCTTGACCCGAAAGAAAGCACTGCCGGACAAGGTTCTTAGGCACATCGTCGATCGCCTCGCGAGGATAAATTGCAGTGCGCGCGGTTTCCAGCACGCCCGTGTCAATGTCGGAGCCCAGGATTTTCACATCCCAGCTATTGATCCGGTCCAGGTTCGCGACAACTGTAATGGCGATGGAATAGGGTTCTTCCCCGCTCGAGCACCCCGCGCTCCAGATTCGAATCTTCTCCCGGCGGCCCTCAGCGGCGGCCCGGTTGGCTGGAAGCAGCAACCGCTCGCGCAAACAATCGAAGTGGTGTCCTTCCCGAAAGAACGCCGTTTTGTGGGTCGTTACCGCATTGATCATCTCTTGCAGTTCGGTGCCTTGAGCATCCTGGTTCTTCAAGTGGTCGTAATACTTCGAAAAACTGTCATAACCGTAGTGACGCAGGCGCTTGGCCAATCGCCCCTTTAGCAACTCTCGCTTGTTCTCCTTTAACTGGATGCCCGATTGCTCGAACATGACTGTGCATAACCGAGCGAATTCCGCGTCCGTCATTGCGATTCCCGAGATCGTCTCGATGGCCATGCATGGTCACTTGCGGCAGTGTTGATGTCGCGTATCTTCTACTTACGCTTGCTTGCATCCACGCTTCGTTCAGCTGGCCTCGCCGATCTCGGCTGGCGCATCGCTGTTGACCTCGGCACTCACTGCCAGGTCGGCTTCACTCAACAGAGTATCCAGGTCGAGCAACACCGCCATCTTGTCCCCGGTCGAAGCCATTCCGCTGATAAACCGCGTATCGGCATGGGCCCCAAAATCCGGCGCCGGACGTATGTCCTCGGCCCCCACATTCAGTACATCCGAGACCGCATCCACAAGTAGCCCCATTACCTTTGTGCCGACATTGATCACGATAATCACATGGAATTTCGTGTACTCGATGGCTTCCATGCCGAACCGAATTCGTAAGTCCACGATCGGAATCACCGCTCCTCGCAGATTCATTACACCCTTGATGTGCGGCGGAGTGTTGGGAATCGGCGTGATGGCGGAGTATCCCTTGATTTCCTGCACCTTCAGCAGTTCGATCCCATATTCCTCCTGGCCGAGCGAAAACGTCAGAAACTGGCTAGCGGCCACGAGCTTCTTCGGTGTTTCAGCGGTTGCCAATGCTTCCATGACTTCGTCCTCCTTTGCGGACGTCCCGCGTAAAGAGCTCTTGTCTCGCCCGTTTAGAACTCTTCGAAAGCGTGCGCCTGCTCTTTTTGATCGCGTGGTTCCTCGCTGTGGCTCACACCAACGCTCGCCGTTCCTGCCCCAGCAGCCGCGGCTGCGCGACGGGCCAGAAGTTTGCGTGCCGGTTTCCTGCCTTGCGAATCCCCCTGCTTGGGTTTGGAGGTTGGCGCGGACGCTGCCCCACTAACTACTCCCTGCCGGGTGCTACCGTTGTCCAACCGGAAACGGGCCACCATCGCTTGCAGTTCTTCGCTGTTGGCGGCCATACTCTGCGCCGTCGCCGACAGCTCCTCTGTCTGCGACGCGTTGGTTTGCGTGACCTGGTCCATTTGCGCCATCGCTTTGTTCACCTGCTCCACCCCGACCGACTGTTCCTGCGACGCCGCCGAAATTTCTGTCACAATGTCCGTCACTCGCTTCACCGACCCCACGATCTCGAGCAACGTCTCCCCGCTCTTATTCACCAGCCCCGACCCGTTCTCCACCTTGCGCACCGAGTCCTGAATCAAGCGTTTAATTTCCTTGGCCGACGTCGCGCTGCGCTGCGCCAGGTTTCGCACTTCCGTCGCCACCACCGCGAAGCCCCGTCCTTGCTCCCCTGCCCGCGCCGCTTCCACGGCCGCATTCAGGGCCAGCAAATTCGTTTGAAAAGCGATCTCGTCGATCGTCGTGATGATTTCGGCGATGTTCTTCGACGACTCGTTGATCTGGCCCATCGCCACCACCGCTTCCGACACCACCTGACCGCCCTTCTCCGCCGCATCCCGGGAACCATTCGCCACCTGGTTCGCCTGCTTGGCATTGTCCGCATTATGTTTGATCGTGGAGGTGATTTCTTCCATCGTGGCGCTGGTCTCTTCCAGACTCGAAGCCTGTTCCTGCGCGCCAGACGCCAGTTCTTCCGATGCCGCCGCCAACTGTTGCGCGCTCGTCGACATGTTGTCGGCCGATTTGCGAACGTCGGCGAGCGTTGCCCGTATGGCTTCTGTCGCTCGATTGAGCGCGTCCGCCATTTTTCCGACTTCGTCCTCCGTATCCAGGTCCAGTTGCGCCGTCAGGTCCCCCTCCGCCACCTTCTCCAGCACAGCCACCGTCGCCAGCAGCGGCTTCGAAATCAGTTGCGCGATGAAATACCCGACCCCGAGGCAGAACAATATGCCCACGCCAATGATCGTAAAGAGTGTGGTTCGCAGGTTGGCATAAGCGACGGCGCTTGCGTCATACGCTTTCTTGCCTGCCCTCTCTTTGGCTTCCACTAGCGACTTGAACTGCGCAGGCATCTGCTCGACCAGCCCCTGCCCACTCCGCAGGGTTTCGGCCGCCTCATCGTCCTTGCCATCGATCGTAAGCGCTACCGACTCTTCGCACATTTTTTTATAGAGAGGTATCGTCTCTCTGATTTTGGCCAGAAGCGCCTTTCCTTCCTCTGTGTCCAGCGTCTTGTCAATCGGAACCAAGGCTTCGTCGAGATCGTCGAAGCCTTTGGCGACGCTGGTAGCGAGCTGCTGCTTCTTGGCTTTGTCCTTTGTGCCCATCGCATAGCGCACGTAGTACGCGATTTGCAGGCGAGTGACATTCGCATTCTGGATCGCGGAAATCCCCATCAATTCCCTGTCGTAGAGCCCGGCCAGCATCGTGTTGAGATCGCCTGCCGCTACCACGCCTTTGTAGCCGACGACGGCTGTCAGCACAGCCATCAGACCGAAAGCAAGCAGCAGCTTTGTTACCGTCTTTAAATTTTTAAACCACATCGTCGTATCCTCCCAGAGTTAGTACTCCGCTGATCGTAAGTCGTAGGACAGCCATCCTTCTGCTTTACCGCACTCCCGCAACCGCGTTTGGAACTTGCAATCGTCAGCTTCGGCTTGACGATCAACCTGCCTTATTGTTCTTTTGCCGAAGCGTTTGTTTCAAAATCGTCACCCGGCCGCTGCTGCCGCGCCTGTCGCGGCCATGGGTTCGGTGGTTGCCTCGGCCATCGCTGCCGGACTTCCCGCCGCGCTCGTTACCCGATGTTCTTTTTTGCGTGACAATTCCACCAAGCCCGCCACGTCCAGAATCAGGGTCACCCGTCCGTCGCCCAAGATTGTCGCCCCCATCGCGCCTTCAACCCGCCGAAAATTCGCCTGCAGGTTCTTGATCACCACTTGCTGCTGCCCCAGAAGCTCGTCCACCATCAGCGCAAACCGTCGCGAGTCGTACTCCACCACAGCCACCAGGCCGCTCGCTGGCTCCAGCACATCCGTCACAACATCGAAGAGCCGGTGCAGCCGCAACAGCGGGAGCGGTTCATGCCGCACCATTACGACTTCCCCTTCGCCTGCTACCGACCGCACGTGATCCCGCGAGGGGCGGATAGATTCGACAATCGAAACTAGCGGCAGAACGTACCGTTCCCCGCCCACCCGCACCAACTGGCCGTCCAGTATGGCCAGCGTCAGGGGAAGCTTGATGCCTACCGTTGTTCCTATGCCATCGGTGCTCTTCAGGGTCACGATTCCCCCCAGGGCCTCGACGTTTCTATGTACAACATCCATTCCCACGCCGCGTCCCGACACCTCGCTGGCAACGTCCTTGGTCGAGAAACCGGGATGGAAGATGAAGGCGTGAATCTGTTGCGTCGTCGCTTCCTCCGTGTCGCTCAGGAGCCCCCGTTCGATCGCCTTTTCGCGAATCCGGGCTGTGTTCAGCCCGTTGCCGTCATCGGAGACTTCGATCACCACGTTGCCGCCTTCGTGCCGGGCACGGAGATGAATCGTCCCGTTTTCCGGTTTCCCTGCGGCGCGCCGTTCCTCCGGAGTACCGATACCATGATCGGCGGCGTTGCGCACCAGATGCGTGAGCGGATCCGTCATGCCTTCCAGCACGCCCTTGTCGAGTTCCGTGTCCTCGCCCGTGACTTCGACCCGGATGGTTTTGCCGGCCGCGGTCGCAATGTCATGCACAATCCGCGGCAGGCGCGAGAAGATCGTTCCCACCGGCAGCATTCGTACCGCCATCACCCGTTCCTGGAGTTCGCGCGTGTTGCGGCTGACCTCGTGCAATGCCACTTGCAGTTCCGGCAAACGCTCGGCGGTGAAACGGTTGACGATCTCTACCGTCATCGATTGCGCGATCACCAGTTCGCCCACCAGGTTGATAAGCTGGTCCACCTTTTCCGTGGCCACTCGAATGGAAGCCGAATCGCGGCCGCGCTGGCGTGAAACTTGCCCGCTCGCCGCCGCACCTGTACTCTTCGCCACCTCGCCGCTCGGCGGTTGCACCTTGATCGTGAGGTGCGCCCCGTTTTCAACAAACGCAAAAACGTCGTCGATTTCCTCTCGTTCTCGTGTCGAAGTAAGCTGGATGTCCCAGCTCAAGTAGCAGGTGTCGGGTTGCAGTACACTCAATGCCGGCAGGCTCGAAAGGTCCGCGGCCACTTTTTCCACCGTGCCCAGCGCCGCCAGTTCGCGCAGCACGATCAGCGGGTCCATGCCCTCGCGAAAAATTTCGGGCGAGGGTATGAAGCGAATGCAGTAGGTGGTTTCTCCGCCGAACTTTACTTTGGGGTCCCACGCCCTCATCCGATGGGGCTCTTCGGCCACGAAATCGCCCGCCCGCTGCGCCACCGCCAGAGCTTCCAACAGGGTCGCGGCTTCGAGTGGTGCAATCGAGCCGCTTTCGGCCGCTGCCAGTAGCGTGCGCAGCATGTCGCAGGCCCGCAGCAGCAACTCTATGCGCGCTGGACTCGCCTCCGACTTTCCTTCCCGCATCCCGCCCAGTAGTTCTTCCAGACGATGTGTGAATCGCATCACGTCGTCGAAGCCGAATGTGCCGCTACCCCCTTTGATCGAGTGCGCCGCCCGAAATATCGAGTTCAAGACCTCCGGGTCGGCGGGCGCGTCCTTCAGCCCGAGGAGTGCAGCCTCCATGTTGTTTACATGCTCGGCCGCTTCCTGAAAGAACGTGTCCCGGAATCTGCTCAGATCGATCTTCATATCTCATTGCCTCAGGGCAGCACCTTGGCGATAGTCTCCAGCAGGCTGGGCGGATTGAACGGTTTCACAATCCATCCGGTCGCTCCGGCTGCCTTTGCTTGCGCCTTTTTTTCAGCTTGACTCTCTGTCGTCAGCATGAGGATGGGAACGTAACGCGTCGCCGGCAAAGCCCTGGCGCTGCGTACGAAGGTCAGGCCGTCCATCACCGGCATGTTAAGGTCGGTCACGATCAGGTCCGGAGTCAGCCCGGCAAGCTTCTTGAGCGCGTCCGCTCCGTTCTCCGCCTCCACCACCTCAAACTGTGCTGCGCGCAAGGTGAATGAAACCATCTGCCGGATGGTGACCGAGTCGTCCACGATCAGGACTTTCTTAGGCATCGCTGACCTCGCTCGGCACTGCTTGGGACGCATGGTCGCGCACTGGAAAATACTCCGACAGGCCCGATAATTTCAGGTACCCTCGCACTTTCGCGTTGTCTTTCTCCACCATCAACGACATGCCGCGCTCGGCCAACGATTGGCGCAGTGCCAGCAATACCTGAAGTACGCAGGCATCGACATGCTCGGCTCCTTCCCAATCGATCGCTACATCATGTGCGATCTGCGTTTCCTCTAATTTCTGCTTTAGAAGCACCGCCATCTCCACGCGGGCGCTTCCCTCAATCTTCACCATCATGCGACCTTCGTCATCAGACACAAAGAGTCCGGATTCTGCCATCACGATTACCTCGAAGGTTGCTATGCGCACAAGTGTGCGTTCATTGTGGACATCGGCTGGGGAGTCGAAGTGCTTTAGATTGGCGGGGGGGGACGTAAATTCTGTGGGACGTGTCCTTTTGCCTGCGCTCGTCACTCCTGCGGACCTAGTCTCTGAACGGATGTATTTTTACCCAACCACAATGCTGTCTGAACTGATGCGTACCCAAGCAGAAACAGAACCAGCTCAAGTTCCCCGCCTACCCAATGGCATAGCTGAGGTATTGTTTTGCCTTGGAGCGTCTCGATGTCTTCCGGAGCGAAGCGGTCACCGTCGCCCGTGGAAGCGGTGTAAAGCCAGGCGACCAAAACGGCAGCAAATAGGTCAGAGATTACGGTAGTTAAAGGGTATGGAAAGAAATCGGCCACCTCCCAGTTCCAAAAGCTTGTCTTTGGCGATTACACAATCTCTAAGTGCCGCAAGGGGTTGTGGCTATCAGAGACTTCGACTAGACGAGGTGGAGTTCTCTGATGTGGCCGAGCAATTTCCCCGTGTCTATTGGTTTGAACAGGTAGGCATCGCATAACGACTTGAACGACTGGACGACGTTCTTCACATCGTCCAGCGCCGTGGTCATGATGATTTTTACGCCGTTGGTGGAGAGCGTGCCTCCAGCTTCTTCGATGGCGCGAATTTCCTTGACCGCCGTCTGACCGTCCATTTCCGGCATCATGATATCCATGCAGATTAGGTTGTACGGGTTGCCGCTTTCCTGGGCGGCGCGAAAAGCGGCAATCGCCTCCTTGCCGTTGACCGCGACGTGGCATTCGCCATATTTCGAGAGAAAAGACTGGAGCAGGAGCCGGCTGGTGAAGTCGTCTTCGACGATAAGCGTACGCATGTTTGTAAGTCCCTCCTAAGCTTCGATTACACCCACCCCCACTGCCGCAGGGCGGTCTTGAGCAGATCGAATTGTTCGTCCATCCGGGGCAGCAGCGCCAAGGCGCGGGTCAACTCCCCTGCTACCGCCGCCTCTTGCGCTTCGGAGCAGAGCGCCCGCAGAGCCTCGGCCGACAACGTGGCCGCTGCTCCCTTGAGGGTGTGCGCCTGCAAACGGGCGCCGTCGGTATCGCCTTCCTCCAGCGTTGTTTTCAGAATGCGCAACTGCCGAGGGGCGTCGTCCAAGAACACGGCGATGACCTTGCGGGCCAGAGCTTTGTCGCCCATAAGACGAGCAAGAAAATCTTGCTGGTTGAAGACAGGTTGATCGAAAACCGCTTCTTTGTTGGCGGGTGATTCTCCGGCGGGCGGACTTGCTTCGCCGCAGGCGGGCAGACTCAGCCATTTCTCCAAAACTTCGGCCAATTGCTGCGGCTCAACCGGCTTGGCAATGTAGTCGCTCATTCCCGCCTGAAGACATTTGTCGCGGTCTCCGGTCATGGCATCGGCGGTGATGGCGATGATCGGGATGTGGAGGTTGCGCGTCTCGGCCCGGCCCTCGCGGATGTATCGCGTTGCCTCGTAGCCGTCCATCTTGGGCATCTCGCAATCCATCAGGACCAGGTCGTAGTCGGCCTCGCGAAGCGCTTGGATGGCCTCCACGCCATTGGCGACTAGATGGGCGCTATAGCCGAGTCGCTTCAACATCGCCACGGCCACCTCCTGGTTGATCCGGTTATCTTCCGCTACCAGGATTCGGGCGTGGCGATTTTTTCGGACGACGCTGGGCTGCGGGCAGTCCAAGGCAATTGGGACACCTCGGGTTCGCTCAGGGCAGGCTCGCGAAGACACCCGTCCCTCCATGCTCGGTTGCGATTGTTTATCAGGTTGCTTCTCAAAGACGGCCGTAAACCAGAACGCCGATCCTTTGCCTTCCTCGCTTTCGGCGCCGATCTGTCCCCCCATCAGCTCTACCAGTTGCTTGGAAATTGCCAGGCCCAGGCCGGTGCCGCCGAAGCGGCGCGTACTGGATCCATCCGCTTGGACGAAAGGCTCGAAGAGGGCGGAGGCTCGGTCCTGCCGGAAGCCGATGCCCGTATCGCGCACGGTGAAGCGCAGCGTTGCCTCGCATTCTTGCTCCGCTTCGAGCCGCACACGGACGCCGACCTCGCCCTGAGCGGTAAACTTGACGGCGTTGCCCAGCAAGTTCACCAGCACTTGGCGAACCCTGCCGGGATCGCCGCGCAGGAACCAGGGAGTTCCGGGCTCCAGTTCGCAGGTCAGTTTCAGCCCCTTCTCGGAGGCCTTGATCGCCAGCAACGCGGCGGCATTTCCCAGTACGGTGCGCAGATTGAAGTCGGTTGTCTCCAGAATTAGCTTCCGGGCTTCGATCTTGGAGAAATCGAGGATGTCGTTAATCACCTTCATCAGCGCCTCGCCGCTGATGCGCACGATTTCGGCGTACTGGCGTTGTTCGGGTGTGAGTGGCGTATCCAGCAGCAAACCGGCCACTCCGATCACGCCATTCATCGGGGTGCGGATTTCGTGGCTCATGTTGGCCAGGAACTGACTCTTCGCCCGGGTGGCGGCTTCGGCGGCTTCCTTCGCCTTAAGTATTTCCTCCTCGGCCCGCTTGCGCTCGGTGATATCGCGCACGAAACCGCAGACATATTCCTTGCCATCGAACTCCTGGTAGTTCGTAGTTAAATCCACCGGGAAAACCCGTCCCTGTTTAGTTTGGTGCTGGGTCTCAAAAGTCATCGAACCGCGCGTCTTGAGTTCCTCCCAATACGTGCCCCAAACTATTTTCGTGTAGGGCGGACTTATATCGGAGACCGACAGGGAAAGAAGCTCCTCGCGGGAACATTCTATAGAGCGGCAAGCCGCCTCGTTGACGTAGACGAAATGGCCATGTGAATCCGCCCAAAATATGGCGTCCGCGGCATGCTCCACCGAGAATTGCGTGAGCTGAAGTCGCTTTTCTATCCGCTTACGCTCGGTGATGTCGGAAAAGATGCCGTCCGCATAGCGGACACCGTCCTTTTCGTAAGTTCGGTAGGCCCGGTCGTGGATCCAGATCCACTGGCCATCCTTACGCTGCCCCTGGTATTCCACATCGAAAGGCTGGTCTTCGGCAAATAGCCGTTGCAGGGCCTCCGCGATGCGCTTGGCATCGCCCGGATGGATTCGCCCAAACCATAGTTCAGCGCTTTTCTCACATATCTCCCTGGGAGTAAAACCGAAGACCCGCTCGACATTGGGGCTGATGTAGTCGGTCCGGCCGTCGCCAGCGGAAGTCCACGTGACGTCGGGAATGTTGGCGACCAGAGAACGGAATTTCTCCTCGCTATGCTGAAGCTTTTGGTGCGCTAAGCGGAAATCCGTGATGTCGTGCGACGTACCGACCAAGCGCGTGGACGTGCCATTCTGTCCGGCGACAACCTGACCGCGAGTGCGGACCACTCGCACCGTACCATCGCTGCGCACGACCCGATGCTCAATGTCGAAAGGATCATGGGTCTGAAGGGTATCCTTTAGAATCTTGTCGAAGCGTTCACGGTCGGCAGCGGAAATGGCTTCCATCACCCTGGAGAAGGGCAGGGAAGCCGCGCTCGAAGCCCAATCGAAAATGCGGGAAAAAGCGGCGGACACGAAAAATTCGCTGGTCTGTGTGTCCAGTTCCCAACTGGCCAGAGTGGCAATATGCTGTGCCTCTTCCAATTTCTTTTCGCTGCTGTGCAAGGCGGCTTCGGTAACGCGATGTTCCGTCACGTCCTGCTTGATGGCGATAAAATTGGCGATAGCGCCGCTGGCGTCGCGAACGGGCGTGATCGACATTTTGTCGGTGTAGAGAGTTCCGTCCTTGCGCCGGTTGAGGAGTTCACCGCGCCAGATCTCGCCGGCAAGGATCGTCCGCCAAAGCTCCAGGTAATAAGCGGGGTTCTGGCGATCGGATTTCAGGAAGCGCGGATTCTGGCCGACAACTTCCTCGGTGCTGTATCCGGTCATCCGGGTGAAGGCGGAGTTGGCATACTGAATCGTACCCGAGATATCGGTAATCAAGACGCCTTCGCCGATCTGCGCAATTGCGGTCGTGAGCAGGGCGAGAACGTCGGAGGAAAGAGCATTCTGGTCAGCGCTCTTATCCTTATCCTTATCTTTGGCGACTGCCGGAGCCGCCGCCGAGGTTTGGCCGCTTGCTGCCACGAGTTTTTTCGGAGTGTCCATGGCGGTTCCTACTTCACCAGCTTCTGCACTACCGCAATCAACTGATCGGCGTCGAAAGGTTTTACAATCCAGCCGGTGGCGCCCGCCTTACGCCCCGCGTCTTTCTTTTCCGCCTGCGACTCGGTGCTGAGCATCAGGATGGGAATGAATTGGTAGCCGGGCAGCTTGCGGACGGCGGTGATGAGCTGGATGCCGTCCACATTGGGCATGTTGAGATCGGTAACGATCAGGTCGAACTTTGCGCTGCCGACTTTGCCGAGGCCATCCTTGCCATCGACCGCCTCGAGCACTTCGTAGCCCGCCTTGCGTAAAGTAAAACCGACCATCTGTCGAATGCTGGCTGAATCGTCCACGGTTAAGATTCGTTTCATCGCTTGGACCTCGTGCCACCTACAACTCGTCTCCCATGCCCCGCGCCAGGGGCGAAATCTTCGTAGAGACGTGGCTTACTGCGTCTCTCGGCACGTCCGAAAGAGACGGGGCAAGCCCGTTTCTACGGCGGGGAACCTCAAGCTCAAAACAGCTCAACGCAGTTGCCGTCGAGCGTTGGTTGAACCACCGGCAGCGCCGTCCCAAAGAGCGCTAAACGCAGAACGTCGCGCTCCATCTCCGTCGTATAAGACGCCGAGAACAACTGTTCTGCTTCCGCGGCGTCGTACCCTTTCTTCACCTCCGGCCGATCGATTTCCAACTGGCGCCTCACGCCTTCAATTGCGGCCAGCACGGCGTCGAAACGTCCGAAGCACGAATCGAGGAGATCGCTGGCGTTGCCCACCTCCCCGATCTTCGCCTGCATTTTTCCGGTGGCGGCTTTCATTTCCTGAGCCTGACTGGCCGCGAATTCGGCAGCGGCCAGCAGGTTGTCAAGCGCGGTCCTGGTTTCGGATTGTGCGTGGCGCAGCCTCTCATTGCTGTCTTGGGAAAAGGCCTCCATTACCGCATGGGTCTGCTTCACCAGGTCCAGCATTTCGTGCATGGCCTGCCCGGATTGATCGGTGACCTGGCTCCACGCCGCCGAAATTCCCTTGATGCTCGTCGATATCGCCAGGATCGCGTCGGCTTGTGTTCCCAAGTGGCTGGCTTCGATGATGGAGTTGAAAGCGAGCATCCGGAGCCGATCGCGGACGGACTTGGACCTTTGCAGGTGTTCACCGACCAATTGCGCCAGGCTGGAGAGCCCTCCGAGAGTGCGTCGGATTCTCTCGCTGTAAGCCTGACTCTCGCTTTCGAGCAGTTCGATGTGGGCGAGTTGGGACGACACCTTGCGCCCTTGATCGAGGACGATGGGGCCGATCCCAACCACTTCGGACGCGCTAACTCTCAAAATGCCGTTCATGCACGTCCTGATTTGCGCGGTCCAGTTGGCGACGATTTCCTTAATGGTCCTTAGCTGATAAATCTGGATGGTCAGGCCGGCGTAGGCCCGGGGCAGTTCCTGCGCAACTTCATTCTCCGAGTCGCCGGCGGCGCGCACGCTTGCGGAAATGAGCGCAAACGCCTCTTGCACATGTTCGCTTTGCTGGCGCGTGATGTCGTGCGCCTGGATGGCGGCGACCACTCCGGCAATCTGCCGGGCGATATCTTCAAGGCACGTCCTAAATTGCGTGGGCACACTCGACAGTTGGGTCAGGCTGGAGTCCACCACCGCCAAAGCCGCTCCCAGATCGACTTCCATGCGAGCCAACTCCTCTCGCAGGTGCGGGAGTTCGGCCGAAAGCACGCGGCTGGTTTCTTCGATCACAATTCGGCGGCCATCGGTGTGGCTCGCAAGATTCTGAGTGTCCTCCATCACCGACTTCGAGAAGTTCGCCAACTCGCGCGCCAGGTACTGGAAGCCGACGCCGACCGTACCGAGGTGAGCCACCTCGATGTTCGTAAGCACGCTGAGCGCCTTGATCTCAAGAGCAATCGCCTCCTGATCGCCAGCTACCCGAGAAAGTTGGCGCAGCAGCTTCACTTCCGTGGTTACCGTCTCCAGTATTCCGGTAGTCGCCTGGAGCCTCTCCCCGATGAACTGTTTAGCTACGGCGCCCAGGGTCTGCACTTTCGGCAGAACGGAGCTTACCTTTTCATTTTCGACGCAGCCGACAATGGCTGCCGCCAGATCCAAGATCGTGCCGGTATGCCCGGCAAGGCCCTCAAAGGCCCTTGTCACCGACCCGATCTCCCGCTCGACTATGCGGGCCATCGCTTGGAGTTCGGCCTTGGCCTTCTCCAGCGTGGAGACAATTTCCGCATTGGCTGCAGCGCTCATAGTTTCGACACTCAGTGTTCCTTCACCCAACATCAAAATTCCCGTAGAGACGCGGCTTGCCGCGTCTCCTGCCGCGGAACGCGATGGAGCAAGCTCCATCTCTACAGCGAACTCAAAACCCGCCGACGCCGTTCCCTGCCGCCGACTTAGCGCGCATGGTTGAGGACGGCTCCGGCGACTGCCTCTAAAGGCAGGACCAGATCGACCGCGCCCCGCTTGATGGCTTCATTCGGCATACCGAAGACGACGCAGGTGGCCTCGTCCTGCGCGATCGTGACGGCCCCCGCTTGTTTCATTTCCAACATGCCGCGGGCGCCGTCGTCGCCCATCCCGGTGAGAATCACACCCACGGCGTTTTGTCCGGCGTAGCGGGCGGCGGAACGAAACAGCACATCGACCGAGGGACGATGACGGCAGACCAGCGGCCCATCTTTCAGGTCGACGTAGTAGCGCGCGCCGCTGCGCTTGAGCAGCACATGGTGATTGCCGGGCGCGATCAGCGCGCGTCCGCGAATGACCGTGTCGTTCGGCTCCGCCTCCTTGACGGTAATGGCGCACAGGCCGTTCAGGCGGTCGGCAAACGCGCGGGTGAACAACTCCGGCATGTGTTGCACGATGACGATGCCCGGAGTATCCGGTGGAAGCGCCTCGAGCACGGTCTTGAGCGCCTCGGTCCCGCCGGTCGAGGCCCCGATGGCCACCACTTTTTCCGTGGTCTCGGCCATGGCATGGGTAGCGGGAGAAAGAATGGCGTCCGCCGTTAGCTTGGGCTCGACCGCGCGCCGGGGCTGGATCGTGCGCAAGCGCGCCCCGGCCGCGGCCTTAACGGTTTGGCAGATGGTGATGCGCGATTCTTCCAGAAACTGTTTGCTGCCCAGGCGAGGTTTGGCGACAATATCGACGGCGCCGTACTCGAGCGCCCGGAGCGTGCTTTGTGCGCCTTCCTCGGCAAGGCTGGAGCAGATCACGACCGGGATCGGGTGTTGGGCCATGATCTTCTGCAGGAACGTCAGCCCATCCATGCGCGGCATCTCGATGTCGAGGGTGATGACGTCCGGCACTTCTTCGCTAATCCGCTCGGCTGCCACGAAGGGGTCGGCAGCGGTCGCCATGATCTCGATTTCCGGATCGCTCGACAGCACTTCGCTCAGGGTCTGGCGAACCACGGCGGAGTCGTCCACGATCAGGACGCGAATTTTCGGTTTGCTCATAAACTCAACCCCGCGATTTTCCTCGTTCGTCCCCGACTTCCTCGAATGCCCGTCAGCCCAGCCGGCGCAGCCGCACTTCGCCCGTCCTGGTATCGAACCGGATGTTGAGGCCGCAAGTGCCTCCCACGCTCGACGCGGCCACGGCCAAGCCCTCGGCGCGTAAGACTTCGATCGCCGCCTCGCAATTCAGTTTTCCAACGGTGGGTCTCGACCCCGCTCCATCGCTCGCCAGGAGCACATCGCCGCCACCAAACACTTTGACTTGCAATTCCGCGCGCGTCGCGCCCAGTTCATCGAATTGGCGGAGCAGATCGCGGATGGCGAAATCCACATAGCGGCGGCCCTCGGCAAGGCTTATACCGGCGGACGAGTTTGCCGGGCACCGTGGCAACTGAGAGTGGGTCAGGCCGCCGACGCCGAGCCTCGCGCTCCAGATCGCGACCCCAACGCAAGAGCCAAGAATCGTGTGGATGATCGCCGGTTCGCGGGCGAAGTACGATTCCCCGGGGTGCAGATAAACGTCCGACACCTCGCTGTCAATTTCCAGCATGTCGTTTCCTGTACAATGCCGGGGCCACCGGCACCAGAGGGAGATCCATATCGTGCAGGGTCTCGGAATGGCCGACGAAAGCATAGCCTCCGGGCACAAGCTGCGCGGCGAGCTTTTGCATGATCTGCTCCTGCGTGGCGCGGTCGAAGTAAATGATCACGTTGCGGCAGAAGATCACGTCCGCTTTTTGCGAGAGGCCGTAGTCGCCATCCATAAAGTTGAGGCGGCGGAATTCAATCAGTTGGCGCAATTCCGGAACGATCCGCAATGTATTCGAGTCGCGATTGCGGCTGCGCATGAAGTACTTGCGCTGCAAGATGGCGGGCACGGGACGCACCACTTCATCGGTGAAGACCCCGCGTGCGGCCTTCGCCAGCACGGTGGTGGAGAGATCGGTGGCCAGTATCCTAAACCGGAAGCCGCGGTGCGCTTCTTCCCACTCCTTCAACACCATGGCCAGGGTGTAGGGTTCCTCGCCAGTGGAGCAGCCGGCGCTCCAGATCGAGAGCGGGCGCCCACTCTGGTTGCGCGCCATAAGTTCCGGGACCGCTTTTTTTATTAGAAAATCGAAATGCTCCGGCTCGCGGAAAAAATCGGTCTTGTTGGTCGAGACCACGTCGAGAAAGTGGACGAGTTCTTCCTTGTGGCCGTGCGGCCCAAACAAATAGTCGCAGTACTGGCCGTAGGAGTCGAGTTCCAGGCTGCGCAAGCGCCGCTTGATGCGGAGTTCGAGCATCGTCCTCTTGTCCGCATTCAAGACGATGCCCGCCTGTTTGTAGATCAGGCTGCACAGCCGGGCAAAATCCGCATTGGAGATACTTTCATCGCGAGCGCTCATTCAATTCAAGATGAGCGGGCGGGACTCGCGCCCCGCCCGTGCGTCTTCCTCAACCCGCCGCTACGGCAACGGCCTTGCTGTTTTCCGGCGCGCTCACCGCCGCCACGGCAACCGCTTTGTTGGCTTCCGGCGCGCGCACCGCCGCCAGGTCCTCGGCCGTAAATACGCGGTCGATGTCGAGGATCATGACGAACTGCGTGTCGCGCTTCCCCATACCCTTGATAAAATCCGTCCGAATATGGGTCCCGAGCCTGGGTGGCGGCTGGATCTGCTCCGGCTCCAGATCGATCACTTCCTCCACCGAATCGGCCAGCACGCCAAGCACGGTGGACTCGCTATCCAGCACCACCTCCACCACAACGATGCAGGTGTTCCTGGTTTTTTCGATTTTCGACATCTCGAGACACAGCCGCAGATCGACCACCGGGACGACGCTGCCCCGCAGGTTGATCACGCCGCTCATGAAATCGGGTGTCTTTGGAATTTCGGTAATGGTCGTAAAATCCAGCACTTCCCTCACCTTGGCAACATCGGTGGCGAACACCTCGTTGCCGAGTTTGAAGGTGAGATACTGCCGGGTCTCCGTGATTTCGCTAACGCTCATAATCGGCTCCTTTTCTCAGTTTGCAGGCTTCCGCCCGCCTCGAGCGGCGGGCGCTGGAGCCGTTAGAACCGCTCGAATTCTTTGTCCAGGTCATCGGCCTTCTCCTTGTCTTTGAGCTTCAGACTGACCCCGGCCCCGGCCTTGGCCGCCATCGCCTTCGCCGGTGGGCCAGCATGGCCCGTCGGTCTAGTTGCCTTTGCCGCCGGAGCTTCGACGTGCCTGACCGGTTTTGCCACCGCGGCCCGAGTCGTCGCCACATGGCCGCTGTCTCCCGTGCGGAAGAAGGACAGCGCGCTTACCAACTGTTCGGACTGGCTGGTCAGCTCCTCGGTCGTCGATGCCATCTCCTCGGAGGCGGAAGCATTCTGTTGAATGACCTTCTCCAGTTCCACCAGCGCCTTGTTGATCTGTTCGGCCCCGGTGTCCTGTTCCTTGCTGGCGGCGGCGATCTCTTGCACGAGTTCCGCCGTGCGCTGGATGTCGGGCACCAGTTTCGTGAGCATTTCGCCCGCCCGCTCCGACACCTTGACCGTGGTGCCCGAGAGTTGGTTGATTTCGGCCGCCGCTTTCTGGCTGCGCTCGGCGAGTTTGCGGACTTCGGCGGCGACCACGGCAAATCCTTTTCCGTGTTCACCGGCCCGCGCCGCTTCAATGGCCGCGTTCAAGGCCAACAGGTTGGTCTGGCGCGCGATTTCCTCGATGATCGAGACCCGGCTGGCGATCTCTTTCATGGACGCCACCGCTTCCACCACCGACTTGCCGCTTTCCTGTGCGTCGGCCGCCGACTTGTTGGCGATCTTGTCGGTCTGCTGCGCGCTGTCGGCATTCTGCTTGATGTTGGAAACCATCTCCTCCATCGACGACGACGCTTCCTCAGCCGAGGCTGCCTGCGCACTGGCGCCCTTCGACACCTGGACCGAAGTCGTGCTGATGGCTTGGCTGGCCGACGCCACCTCGCCCGCGATCGAACGGATGTCCGAGACCACCCGCGTGATGCCGCTCACCATCGAACTGAGCGCCTGCATGAGTTTGTCCTGCGCCGAACGTTCCCGCAGGGATACGGTCAGGTTGCCGTTCGCGATTTCCTCGGCGGCATTGGTGATATCGTTCATGGCCACGATGAGCACGTTCAGGTTGTCTTTGATCAGGTTGAAATCGCCGTGGTAGGTGTCCGTGATCTGCGGCGGAATATCGCCCTTGCTGATCAGGTCCACGTACTTCGCGGACACGTTCAACGGGCCAATGATCGCGTCGAGTGTCGTATTCACGCCCTTTACGATTTCCGCGTACGCGCCCTTGAACTGGTCCGGCTTGGCGCGTTCGGCGAGTTGCCCCGCCTTCGCCAGTTCGCTCATGCGCAGCATTTCTTTCTGCAGGGCCTGCAGGGCGGTCGCGACATTGTTGATCGCCTGCTTCATTTTTTCGTGGTCGCCCTTGTAAGTCTGGGCAATCAGTTCGTCGATTTTGCCGTTTGCGACCTGGATCAGAACGCGGTTGCCTTCCCCAATCGGCAGCAGAATCGCATCGAGCATCTGGTTTACGCCGCGCACGATTTCGGAGTACGCGCCTTGAAACTGCTCCGGCTTGCCGCGGTCGGAGAGTTGACCTTCTTTGGAAGCGTCGGTTAGACGGGCCATTTCTTTTTGCAGGCCCTGTAAGACGACGGCAATATTGTTGATCGCCTGCTTCATCTTCTCGTGATCGCCCTTGTAAGTCTGGGCAATTAGTTCGTCGATTTTGCCGTTCGAGACTTGGGCCAGGATGCGGTTGCCTTCCCCAATCGGCAGCAGGATGGCGTCGAGCATAGTGTTTACGCCGCGCACGATTTCGGAGTACGCGCCCTGAAACTGCTCCGGCTTGCCGCGGTCGGAGAGTTGTCCTTCTTTGGAAGCGTCGGTTAGACGGGCCATTTCTTTTTGCAGGCCCTGTAAGACGATGGCAATATTGTTGATCGCCTGCTTCATCTTTTCGTGGTCGCCCTTGTAAGTCTGGGCAATCAGTTCGTCGATTTTGCCGTTGGAGATTTGGGCGAGGATGCGGTTGCCTTCCCCAATCGGCAGCAGGATGGCATCGAGCATAGTGTTTACGCCGCGCACGATTTCGGAGTACGCGCCTTGAAACTGCTCTGGCTTGCCGCGGTCGGAAAGTTGACCTTCTTTCGACGCTTCCACTAAACGCGCCAGTTCTTTTTGCAGACTCTGCACCACGCTGGCGACGTTGTTGACCGCCAGCTTCATTTTTTCGTGGTCGCCCTTGTAAGTCTGGGCAATCAGTTCGTCGATTTTGCCGCTGGAGATTTGCGCGAGAATGCGGTTGCCCTCGCCGATCGGCAGCAGAATGGCATCCAGCATTTCGTTGACGCCTTGCACGACTTCGCGATAAACTCCGTCGAATTGATCGACCTTGCCGCGCTCGCTGAGACGGCCATCCCGTGAAGCGTCCAGCAGGCGCATGACTTCCTGCGAGACGAGCTGCATCTTGCCGTCTCCCGATTTTTGGACGCCGCCTTGTCCGTTCCCACCGTTGCCCGCGCCGGCGCCCTTCGACTTTCGGCTTTCCTGTACATCTTTCGTTGCCATAACTTGTAACTCCTTTTCGTTTTGAATTCGTTTTCCCGTTGGCCTGGGACCGTTCAGTTAAGACCGTGCAAGTGACGAGACGCGGTTGGTTCGAGCGTTGTTAAATGGTGGAGCGCCGGGCGTCCCCGCCCGGCCGCCAAACTGCCGGACGGGCGAGACGCCCATCCCTCCACCGACGAAACCTGTTAAAAACTTCAAGGACTTTCCCCTCCTGCCGCCGCACCCTTGGCGGGCAAGCGCGGAGCGGTGTGGGCGTTGGCACGAACATCTTCCTGAGATTTGGCGCGGGCCCCGGCGCGTGCGCCGAGTGGACGAGTATTGAGCGACATGGTGCGGAGCGCGTCGCGCACCAGCCGCTGCGGATCGATGATTAGAGCGACGGTGCCATTGCCGAGAATGGTCGCCCCGGATACCAGGTCGACGTGCCGGTAGAAGCGGCCCAGATTCTTGATGACCGTCTGGTGGTCCCCGAGCACCTGGTCCACGACGAAGCCGTAGCGCCCTTCTTCCGTCTCGGTCACCATGATCTGCTCACGCTCTAGCAATTCCATCGGCAAACTGAAATATTCCCTTAGCCGGATGTAGGGAATAATTTCGCCGCGCACATTGGCCACATGCTTGCCATTGGCCTGCTCGATGTCTTGCCGGGTCAGCTCGATACACTCCAGAGTGGAGGCCAGCGGCAGCACGAAATAGGCTTGTCCAACCCGCACCAGCAGGCCGTCGATAATCGCCAGAGTCAGCGGCAGGCGCAGGGTGACGGTGGTCCCGGCGCCCGGCTTGCTGGCAATGTCGATCGTTCCGCGCAGGGTCTCCACGCTGCGCCGCACCACGTCCATGCCCACGCCGCGACCGGACACGTCGGTCACCTCGCGCGCCGTGGAAAAGCCGGGCGCCAATATGAAGGCGAAGATCTCGGATTCGGCAAGCTGGGCGTCGGCGGCCACCAGGCCTTTCTCGATGGCGCGCTCGCGCACGGCTTCGGCATTGATGCCGGCCCCGTCGTCGGCGACCGAAATCAGGACGTTCGCGCCCGAGTGCCGCGCCGAAAGGTGGATGGTGGCGGTGCGGCGTTTCGCGGCTGCCAGACGGGTCTCGGGCGGCTCGATGCCGTGGTCCATGCTGTTGCGGATAAGGTGCATCAGGGGATCGTTCAACTGGTCGATCACGCTCTTGTCCAGTTCGGTATCGGCGCCCTCGATGGTCAGTTCGACTTCTTTATGCAAGTCCCGCGACAGGTCGTGGACGAGCCGGCGAAAGCGTTCGAAGGTGGCCCGAATCGGCAACATGCGGATGCTGATCGAGTTCTCGCGCAGCGCGGTGGTAAGGCGTTCGACTTCTTCCGACACCGCCTCCATGTCCGGATCTTCGCGGCGGGCGGCAACTTCAACCAATCGGGCTTGCACCGTGACCAGTTCGCCCACCAGGTTGACGAACTGGTCGAGTTTGGCGGCGGGAACCCGAATGCTCGTGGCGTTGTCGGGCGTATCGGACGCGCGGCGGCCATAGCTGGGGGGCTTCGCTGCGGGTGCCTTCGACTCCGCGAGGGGGCTTGCGGCCTGGATCGAGGTTGAGTTCGAAACAAAGCTCGAATCCGGCGCGATCGTCGATTCGTTCGCCGCCTCGATTGTCGCATCGAGCGCACGCTCGGAAGTCCGCTCGGAAGTCTGCTCGGACGTTTGCTCAGACGTCCGCTCCACCGTCAACTCGGGCGCGGGCTCGATGGTTTGCTCGATCGACAACTCACAACTATCCGCCACAAAGATGAAAACATCGGAGATGGCCTCGCGGCCGGCGGGAGTTGTCAGAACCATGTCCCAGTCGATGTAGCAGCGTTCCGGGTCCGTTTCGCCAAGCGGCGGAATCGCCGCCATACTCGCCTGCACGCGAAGGCTTCCCAGTTGTTTCAGTTCGCGCAACAGCAGCAGCGGATTGGCGCCGCTGCGCATGAAATCGGGGCCCGGACTAAAACGGATTCGCCAGTCGTGAACGTTGTCCTCGTCCTTGGCGGCCGAGGGCGCGACCGAGAGCGGCGAGGAGGGCGACACCGGGACGGAACGAGGCTCCGTCTTCCCGGTCAAGGTCTCGAGCTTCGCCAGGATTTCGGCCGAGACGGCGCGGTCGACGGCGCCCTGGCCGGTAGCCTCATCCAGCATGACTTTGATCTGATCGAGCGCCGCTAAGGAAAGGTTAATGAGATCGGAGGTGACCTCGAGCCGCCCGTTGCGGACTTCGTCGAAGGCGTTTTCGAGCTTGTGGCTGAACCCGGCGAGTTCGTCGAAGCCGAACATGGCGCCCGAGCCCTTGACGGTATGCAGCGCGCGGAAGGCCCGTCCCACAAGTTCCTTGTCGTCGCGGCGCTCGTTCAGCTCCAGCAGCGCCGACTCCAGTTCGACGACGATTTCGCGAGCTTCTTCCAGAAAAGCCTGCTTGAACCTGTCGTGTGTCTGCTTTTCCAGCAAGAACTTCACCTCTTACATACCAACCACCGTTGGCTTACTTCGGATCGATGGGAACGGGAAATTTTTCCAATCCGGCCTCGCTGGCCGCCGCCAAAATCTCCTCTGGGAGCCGCCCCACAAGCGTGAATCCTGTGCCTGCCCCCCTAGCTGCCCGCTCGGCAGCCCAGAGCAACTGCATGGCGGTCACGTCCAGCTCAGTCGCACGCTCCACATCCACGTGCAGATCGTTTCCGGACGCCAGTGCCTGGAGCAGGAGTTTCTTCAATTCCGCCGCGGAAGCGATGTCGACCTCGCCCTCCAGGCGGAGAAGGCAAAGTGTTTCGCTTTGGTCGAGAAATACTGACACAGCGTTTTTCATCGGCCCTGGTCGAGCGAAGCTTTAGCTTCGGTTATTCTCAACCCGCTTGGGCCCGATCCAATTACCGATTCCAGTTCTCTTGCTTCTTTGCTGCGCTGTTTCCAGCCGGACCGAGCAAAGAATTTTCCAACACTTTTTCCCGTGGGGACGCAACGGTTTTTTCATTGGCACGTTATAGGCCGCGTTTTTGCACCGGATTCTTCGAGAAAACTAATCCTAATAAAGACCTGCTCGACCGCTCCTGCGCTTCTCCTCCCGATTCTTTGGCACCGTTCCCATCTGCCTGTGGTGAAACTAGGGTGCCCAAAGGCCAGCGCCTAAATGTGGTCTCATAACGACAGCATGCAAAGTTGTGGGGTGATCAGGCTGTGTCGTTGTTCCTAAAACAGGTTCTTCCTCAAGTTTGGTGCAACCTGGCGGAAGGTGGAATACACGCAGCAAGTTGCAAGCGCGGAGAGCGAGGTCTATGGGTTCCGGCGTGATCTGCACTTTGCCGGCGCGGGCAGCGTCGAAGACCTCTTCGACGCGATGCGCGAAACGCGAGAGGCGTTCGAACCCGGTCGTCGCGCCCGAACCTTTAATTGTGTGCTGGCCCGGAATACGCGATGAATGAGCTACCCGTTGGACGGATCCGCTTCCAGTTGAAGCAACGAAGAATCGAGTTCGTTGAGCGCGTCTGCGGCTTCGGTTTGAAACGTAGCCCGTACGTGGGCGAGGATTTCTTCGTGATCCATTAGCGCGTCACCTTACGGACAGCCGCCAGCAACTGCTCAACCGTGAACGGCTTCATGATCCACGCGGTTGACCCGGCAGCCTTGCCTTCCTGTATCTTGTCGGGCGACGATTCCGTGGTCAACACAATGATGGGCAGGAATTTGTACTGGGCCGTGCTTCTCACATGCCGGATCAACTCGATGCCGTTCATATTGGGCATATACAGATCGGCGATGATCAGGTCCACTGGTTGGGCGGCGATTTGCTGCAGTGCTTCGTTGCCATCGTTCGCGAGCACCACTTCGTACCCGGCGTCTCGCAGGGCGTATGCGACGATGACCCGCATACTGTTGGAATCGTCCACGGCGAGAATGGTCCTCATGACTCCTCTCCTATTTCGCACTTCTCCGGTTTCAGCGCGGCGCGGAGATGCCTTCTCTTACTGCAGCGGTCGAGCGAGGCGAGAAACTCCTCTGAGGGCTTTTCGATGTGAAGCTCAGGACAGCGGTCTTGCAGCGCCGCAAGTACCTGGGCGACCGTGATATCGATGGCGCCACTAGGTTGCGCATTGACACCGATGGCTTTGGCCAATGCCCCAGCCGCTAGCAATCGGTGGTGCAAGTCGGCCACTTGTTCCACCGGCTTGTCCCCTCGAGTTCCAGGGTGAAGTCTCATTCGTGCAACCGATTTGAAAAACTTTTCACCTCCAGGAGTGGCCGTCCGGTGCTGGGTCCTGACCATCTGTTTCAGAGCGCTTTGAGTATTTCGTTGGCGATCTGCCACGAGGGCGCCACCACGCGAGTTCCACCGTTCTCGCTCGCTTGCCGAGGCATGCCAAAAACCACTGCGGGGTCTTCGCTTTCCGCAATCGTGTGGCCTCCTGCTTTGGTAATAGCCACCATCTGTTCCGTAAGGGTACTCGAAGCAGTCTAAGGCGTCTGTGACCTAAAAACATTGTGTTTGTGATAAATCCTAGGGCCTGTCATCAAATTGGATATATGCAGGGAGGAGTGTAGGTCAATAGATTCGCTGGATGGGAGTGAGACGCTACGGGTTACGAGACGATCAGTAGGAGCGGATCGAGGGGATGCTGCCGGGCCGGAGGGGTTCGGTGGGCCGTCCGGCCGCCTTTTTCCGGCGGAGAATTCACTCGGCGTGGCGGAAACCGAAGTGGAGCTTAAACATGGATTTTCGGCACACCTGAAGGTGTGCCCTGATACGAAGCGCACTTATGCTGCGGGTTGCTACTCGAGCTGGCCGTGGACGGGCGAGTCGCCCGTCCCCACACTCGGGACGCCGCGGGTGGTTGTGTCTGCCCTACACAAGCTACTTGATTGTAACCAGCTTATCCACTAACTCCGAATAATCCTGCTTCTCCAGCCCGTGCACCTGCTTGTTATATTCGTCCACTTTGCTGGAGTAATTCATGGAGCAGAACTTGGGGCCGCACATG
>Ga0326727_10005494_pt1 | contig 36168 bp, 33 predicted proteins | sample MB2enrmetagenome_FD_207643 | JGI IMG/M metagenome (GOLD analysis project Ga0326727, IMG submission 207643) | Lab enriched peat soil microbial communities from McLean, Ithaca, NY, United States - MB29MY | ecosystem: Environmental > Terrestrial > Soil > Wetlands > Peat | place: USA: New York...
GGTATAGACCGGTCGGATGGTTGACATTTCAGACCGGGGGCATTCTTGACACTGCAACGTAGGCAGGAGTCGTTTAGAACGACATCATGGCCTGGAAAACGAGCAGTGCGATGGACGAGAAGATACGCTTTGTGATTGAGTACGAACGGGATGAACAGACGATGACGGATCTGTGCAGTACGTTCGGGATCTCGCGTGAGTGCGGCTATACGTGGCTGCGTCGCTACCGTCAGAAGGGAGTTGCCGGTCTAGTGGAAGTCGACCGGGCTGCGCTCTATCATCCCAACCAGACGCCGGTTGCTATCGAGGCAGCCGTGCTGGAGTTGCGCCAGGCACACATGAGGTGGGGTCCGCGGAAGCTGAAGCGGATTCTGGAGCGGGACCAGCCGGGGCGCAGCTGGCCGGCAACGAGCACGATGGGGGAGATCGTCAAGCGTGCCGGGCTGGTGGTGGCGCGCAAGAAGCGACGCCGGACGGAGCCGTATACCGAGCCTCTGGCGCACGCGGTGGAGTCCAACCGGGTGTGGTGCGCCGATTTCAAGGGCTGGTTCAGGAGCGGCGACGGCACGCGGATCGATCCGCTGACGATTACCGATGCGTGCAGCCGTTACCTGCTGCGCTCGCAGGCGGTGGAGAAGACCGACACGGAGCGGGTGCGGGCGATCTTCGAGGCGGCCTTCCGCGAGTACGGTTTGCCGCAGGCGATCCGCACGGATAACGGGGCGCCATTTGCCTCCACGGCCGTGGGCGGGCTGAGCCGGCTGGCGGTTTGGTGGATCAAGCTGGGAATCGTTCCGGAGCGCATCGAGGCCGGTCATCCGGAGCAGAACGGGCGCCACGAGCGGATGCATCGCACGCTGAAGCTGGAGCTTCGGCCGGCCGAAGACTGGCGCGGCCAGCAGCGCGAGCTGGACCGGTTTCGCCAGGAGTACAACGAGGTGCGGCCGCACGAGGCGCTCCGGATGCAGACGCCGGCCTCGGTGTATGAGCCCTCGCCGCGGGTCTACCCCAGGAAGTTGCCGGAGGTGGAGTATCCCGACACCATGCTGGTGCGCACCATCCAGAGCCACGGTCATTTCCGCTGGAAGAAGCATGATATTTTCCTCAGTGAGGTGTTGTGGGGCGAACGGGTCGGCCTGCTGCCGTTTGACGACGGATGCTATACGGTCTACTTTGCCCATATGCCCGTGGCGCTATTTGAAGAAAGAACCAGAAAGACCTACCGGCTGCCAGCGGGCAAAGGGGTGCAAACGAGGCGTTCCGTTTCCGGGGCAGCTGCCCCGGAAACGGAAGACAAAAACCTTCCTAATAAGGAGAAAATGTCAGGGATGCGCCCGGTCTAAAATGTCAGGGATGCGCCCGGCCGTTCATGAAAAACAGGGATCAGGGATCAGGGAACAGGGATCAGAAAAGGCGTGGCTGTGGCCGGTGTTCATAGTTTTATTGTGCGCCGAGCGAGGGAAATTATCTGCAAGGACTGGCCCCTTCGACAAGCTCAGGGCAGGCAGTCCAGGCAGAAACCTTCGGCGGGCAGAGCGTGGAGCGTTGGTTACCCACCCTTCGCCAGAAAAACGGCGAAGGGTGGGTAACCAATCTTATATGATCAGATCAAGTATTGTATGCCCGGCGGCATTGGCGTTAATGAGGATCAATTTGGCTCGCAATTCGAATGGCTGGAATTTGAGGTATAGATGCTTTTTAATGGTTAGCGCTAATTCCCAATGGTAAACGCACCCGCGGTAACACATTCGACGAATGAGTCGACAGCCTCTTGCAACCCTATCCTGAGTCGATCCGTCACTAAGGGCCATTCTGATGCGCAGAAAGGGACAACCTGACTCGCCCCCTGGCGGAAGGACTTCGTTACCGCCTCAATCCGAACGGTGTTTCCATGAGGATATGGCTGGGCTCCGGGAGAGGGGAAAACACCTTGAATTCTTCCGGCTGTTTCTTTCTTAGTGAAGAAGCCGCCGAACTCTACGCCCCTCTGCGCGCTGGCTCCTGAGCCGCGCCGATAAACAGGAACCATGGCCAGATGTTGGTCCTGAAGGGGCTGTGCGCATGGTTTATATCGGCCGAAGTGACTGCTCACGGTTATGTTTATCTCCGCGCAAAGTCGAATTTGAAGAATGTGCTCACAGTGAAATAATTCCTCCGGTTCTTGGAGGCACATATCAAAGCAAGATATGGTACGATAGCCACCAGTGGGAGACGTTTGTATAATCGGGTTAGTCTGACCGTTTTCCGCGATCGTGCGCACATCGGATCTTAAAATTCCTGCGCTTGCAATGTACACGGCCACTTTTTCCAATTCAGGCTGCAACCAGGTCTCAAAGCCCCGCTTCACGACGTTAAGCCTCTCCACTTCTTGTAAACGCGCCGCTGAATTCGCGGCGCTAATCTGGGAGCTTTCTTGAGCCATCCTTTGCAGGCCCTGAATACGAGCAAGCGCTTGAGGACTGATCGCTATGAGACGCGCCTCCTTATCCCAAGTTTCGATCTTCTCAAGTCGCTGCGCGACTTCGGTCATATCCTTCAATCTTTGTTCTAAGGGGCAGATCATCTGATGAAGGAGCGTCTGCAAGAGCTGATGACGCTCGCCTCTCAGAAAGATTTGGCTATATTGCTTTTCGTGCAGCCGTTCACGCGGAAGAATGACGCCGCCCGAGATCATGTAATAAAGCACTTTCCCGAGCGAGTAAACGTCCGTAGCAGGAGTGACGTCGAGTTTGCCGCCATCCTCAAGCTCTGGCGCCAGAAACGCGCGAGGCCCTACTACCTCTCCCGCATCAGTGCTTCGAGCCTGTTCACGTAAAAGGCAAATTCCAAAGTCTGACAGCCACACCTCGTGCCCAACACCGGTAAAAAGAATATTCTCGGGTTTGACGTCGCGATGGATAACACCTTTCGCATGGGCTGCAGCCAACCCGGAGGCGAGTTGTTTGCCGACTTGTACCACTCCCTCAATCATGTCCTTGTATAGGTTTACCCTTCCAGCCGCGCTCAAGTTACCCCCATCAGCAATCGGCATGACAAGAAATTGCTTCTCGGTCTCGCCATTTGGATTGTTCAACGCTGAATGGTCAACAAGCTTGATGATGTTTGGGTGTTGGATTCGTTTGATAGCTTCGATTTCGCTCAGAAATCTTGTATGCCTGGCAGGGTTCGATATCCTTTTAAGCGCGTATTCTCCTCCAAACTCATTTAGTTTATCGATGACTCGAAACACCTCGGCTTGGCCACCTTTACCTATGGTTGCCTTTCCATCAACAATTTGCCATCTTCCACCGTAAATTTTTGCCATGTCGATTCCAAATCATGCACTATCAATTTCGCGGGTGACCTAAGTCTCCATTTTGACTTGGGAATATTCAAAAACTTCAACCTATATATATTACTCCCGGCAAGTTGCCTTTTGTTTACCGGAATGCAGGCACTCCCTCATTTCAGTCTCAGCCGAGCACGATTACAAAAGCGCCGGCGGTGATGAGCAGGCCGACGATGAGGGGCGTGGTTTCCCAGCTTAGGCAACAGAGGTGCAAAAAGCAGGTCCTTCGACTCGCTGCGCTTCGCTCAGGATGACAGGGGTATCCGGCTATTCTTCGCGCAGCAGGACCAGCGGATCGACGGCCAGGGCGCGGCGCGCCGGAATCCACGCCGCGATCAGGCCCAGAAGCAGCATAGTTACACTCACTCCGCCCAGCACCAGCGGGTCTTTGGGCGTGGCCTGGTAAACGATGAACGAGAGCACGCGCGTCGCCAGCACTCCCAGCGCCAGGCCCGCCACCGAGCCGATGGCCAGCAGGCGAAAGGCGCGTCCCAGCGAAGCACGCAGGACTTGCCCCCGTCCCGCGCCCAGCGCCATGCGGATGCCCAGCTCGCGCAGCCGCTTGCTCACCACATAGGAGGCCATGCCAAAGACGCCCGTCACCGCCAGCATGGCGCCCAGCAATCCCAGGATGCCCAGCGCCACCGTAGCCACGCGCGCCGCGAATAATGCGGAATCCATCTCCGCCGTCCACGTTCTGATGACGATCGGCAGCCCGGAATCCAAGCCATGCACCGTTCTGTCCAGCGCCACGGCAATCTCCTGCGGAGTACGCCTTGACCGCACCACCAGCCAGGTGCCGCTCGCCTTGTGCTGCTGGAAGGAAAAGAACATGGCGGGCTGCTGATCCTCGGTCATGGTGCGGTATTTTCCATCTTCCACCACGCCCACGATCTCCGCCCGCATTCCGCCCCAGAACTTGAAATGCCCGCCGATCGCCTTATCGACCGAACCAAAAACCTTAAGCGCAAAGCGCCGATTCACCAGAGCCACCACCGGCGCCTTGGCGTCGTCGTGAACTGTCAGATTCCTTCCCGCCAGCAGCCTGGTGCCCGCTGCTTCCAGGTAGCCCGGCGATATGTTGTAGTTCATCGCGTCCGCGACGGCAGTGGTTGGCCGAAAATCGGTCGTGCTGTCGGAAAAAACGTCGGAGTCGCTTCCGCCCAAGCCTAACGGAAGCATGTCGATATAACCCACGCTCTCAACGCCCGGAATAGCGGCAGCCGCGTCCATCATGCGCTGCTGCATCTGCACCCCGCCGTCGCCGGAGTAGCCCGACATGTGCAGATCGCACTCCACAAGCATGGCGTTCCGCGGCTGGAATCCGTAACTGCTGTCGAGCGAGCGCATCAGACCCCGCACCGCTACCAGCGAAGAGGTTACCAGCACCGCGCAGATCGCAATCTGCGTGACCAGAAGCAGGTCGCGCATCGTGAAGCGCCTCATCCCCGTCATGCCGCTGCCGCCTGTGCGGATTACCTGCCATGGATCGGCGCGCAGAACCTGGCGAACCGGGACTATGCCGAAGAGCAATCCGCTGATCAGGGCCAGGGCCAACGCCACCAGATAAGTGCGCAGGTCGGGATTCACCGGCACATTAATGGGGATATTCGGAAACGGCTGCCACGCGCTCAGGCCATGCAGGATCGCCACTCCGCCCGCCAGACCGATTACGCCTCCGGCCAGCGAAACCAGCACCGCTTCGGTCAGCAGTTGCCGCAGAATCAGCCCGCGCCGCGAGCCCAGCGCCAGACGCAAGGCTATCTCTTTGGCGCGGTCCGCCGCGCGCGCCGCAAACAGGCTGCCCAGATTGGCGCAGGCCGCCAGCAGAATCAGCCCGGCGAGCAGCATCAGGCCGGCCATGAACGCACGCGCCGGCCCGCCCAGCATATCGCCGAGCAGTCCCGGATGAGCCAGGGAAAACTTGATTCCCTCATCGTCCGACGGATAGGTTTTCGCTAGCCATGCCGCGAGAGTATTCAGGTCCGCCGCCGCTTCCGCCGCGGTGATCCCCGGCTTCAAACGCCCCACTACCATCGGAGAGTGATTGCCGCGATATTGAAGCGAGTTATGGCCCTCTATGATGGGCTGCTCGACGATCGGAATCCAAAGCGCCGGTGAAATGAACAGCTCCGTACCGCGAAAGGCAGGCGGCGCCACCCCCAGAACGGTGAAGGGGTGCTTGTTGATCTCCACCATCCGCCCCACGATATTTGCGTCGCCATGAAAATAGCTGTGCCAGTACGCATAGCTCAACACAACGTAAGGAGCGCTGTTGATGCCTTTTTCGTCCGAGGCATGGAAAAATCGCCCCAGATACGGCTGAATTCCCAGCGCGTCGAAGTAGTTCCCGCTGGCCAGATAGGGCCACGCCGATGAGGGATTCCCGCCGGTATCCACTCCCACCGGACCAATGATCTCGTACGTCGCCAGGCTCTCGAAGCTACGGTTCCGGTCGCGCAGGTCCACGTAGTCCAAATACGACTGCGATGGATATTGGAAGCGCTGCACGGTGTAGAGGTTCTGCGCCTGGGGCACGTTGACCGGCCGGAGCACCAGGGCATTCAAAACGCTGAAGACCACGGCATTCGCGCCAATTCCCAGCGCCAGGGTGGCAATCGCCGTCAGGGCAAAACCCGGCGATTTGCCCAACTTCCTGAGTGCGAGTTTCAGATCGCTGAACATGATTGTCTTCTTGTACGCGAGTTCCGGGCCAAGAGTTCCCTGATGGGTTCAGCCTCGTTCGATTTTGGACGAAAAGAGGGCCAGGGTTTACCGGAATGAAGGCACTCCATGATTTCGTCTCATCCCAACGCGATCACCACGGCTCCGGCGGTGATGAGCAGGCCGCCTATGAGGGCCGGGGGGGTGAGTTTTTCGCCCAGCAGCAGCCATGCAAAGAGGATGACCAGTGGGACGCTGAGCTTGTCCAGCGGGGCGACGCGCGAGGCTGGGCCGAGTTGCAGGGCGCGGAAATAGCAGAGCCAGGAGAGGCCGGTGGCCAGGCCGCTGAGCACGAGAAAATGCACGGTGCGGCGGTCGAGGGCGCGGATTTCAGCCAAGGCGCCTCCGCCTGGCTTGGCGAGCACGAAGACGATACCCCAGGCAAAGAAGAGCACCACGGTGGTGCGCAAGGCCATGGCCAGGTTCGAGTCCACATGCGCCACGCCCACCTTGGCCAGCAGGGCGGTGGCGGCGGCAAAGGCCGCGGAGAGCAATGCCCATCCAATCCAGCTCATGGAGAATATGGTACGCCGCGGCCACCTGCGGTGGGGCAGACGCGCTGCGCGCCATGGGTTCGTGGTATCCCACCCTAGCAGCAGTAACAGGAACGCAGCGAGGGTGGGGCACCCATATTCTATGCAAAGGGAGCGACAACCAGTCCTCATGCTCTTGGTTAGTAGGTTCTACACTGAGATTCATGGAGACAGGCAAGGCCAGCAAGACGGCGCTGGGCGTGGCGATCAGGCGCGCCGCGCATCAACTGGTGGACCGGCCCCCGGTGCTGGACGATCCGATCGCGCTGCGGCTGGTGGGGCCTGGTTATCGAGGGAAGATCGGGCGCGCCTCGCACCCGGTGGGGCGGGATTTGCGCGCCTTCATGGCGGTGCGCAGCCGCTATGTGGAAGACCAGCTTGCCGAGTTCGTGGCGCAGGGCGGGTCGCAGTACGTGGTTCTAGGCGCGGGGCTGGACACTTTTGCCTATCGCAATCCGTACCATGGGCTGCGCGTCTTCGAGGTGGACTTTCCCGCCACGCAGCAGGGCAAGCGAGCGATGCTGGCTGAGGCCGCAATCGCCGTGCCCGCGAGCTTGACCTTTGTGCCACTGGACCTGGAGCATCACACGCTGGCCGAGGACCTGGCCGCGGCTGGCTTTGATGCTAGTCGGCCCGCGTTCTTCGGCTGGCTGGGAGTGATTCCCTACCTGCCGCGGGAGACCTTTCGCGCCACGCTGGACACAATTGCCCGGCTGCCTGCCGGCAGCGGGGTGGGCTTCGATTATGCGGTTGCGCCGGAGACGCTTGGCACAGCGGGGCGCACGGCCTTCGACGCGCTGGCAGGGCGCGTGGCCGCTGCCGGTGAGCCCTTCCAGCTCTTCTTCACGCCGCAAGAATTGGAGTCGGAGCTGCGATGTGCCGGATTTCAGCGCTTCGAGCAGTTGGATTACCGGGAGCTCAACGAACGCTACTTCCGGGATCGCGCCGATGGGCTGAAGCTGTCGGCTGTGGGGTTGGGTATGCTGGCGACCGCGTGGGTGTAGTCGCGCGATAAGATAAGTCATGCGCCTGTTCGCTCTTGCCCCGATTCTTCTTGCCCTGCTCGCGCTCACCGGCTGCGGCTACCACGCGCTGGGCGCGGCCACCCATCTGCCGCCGGATGTGAAGACGCTGGCCGTGCCGGTCTTTGCCACGCGCACAGAGGCCTACCACACCGAGACGGTGATGACGCAGGCGGTGATCCGCGAGTTCGCCACGCGCACCCGGCTGCGGGTGACTCCCGATGCCAGCACGGACGCCGACGCCGTGCTGCATGGAACGATTCTCAAAGAGACGGTTGAACCACTCACCTACAACTCCGCGACGCTGCAGTCGTCCAGCTTTCTGATTACTGTCGTGGTCTCCGTCACGCTCAACGGCCGGGACGGCAAGGTGCTTTACGAGAACAAGAACTACGTTTTCCGGCAGCAGTACCAGTCCACCACCAACCTGTCCAGCTTCTTAGAGGAGAGCCCGGCGGCGGTGGAGCGACTCTCGCGGGAGCTGGCGCGGCAGCTTGTGGCCGATGTGCTGGAGGGTTTTTAGGGTATTCTGGAGACGCATGGTCGAGGCAATCAATTGCCGGAGGCTGCAGCGATGAGCGGGGCGCGCTGGGGGGCTGGGTTCACCGCGACGGGCCGCTTTGTGGCGGAGATCGAGACGGCGGCTGCCGGCAAAGGCGAGCTGAAGCCCGGCTATGTGCTGGCGGGCGATGAGACCTTCCTGCTGGATCGCTGCCGCGCCGCGGTGCTGAAGGCTTTTGTGCCGGAGGAGTTGCGGGATTTTTGCCTCTCCGATATGGACCTGAGCAGCGCCTCGATCTTCGAGGTGCTGGACCGCGCGCAATCTCCCTCGCTGATGGCGCCCTTCCAGGCAGTTTTCGTGCGCAATGTGAAGCAGCTTTACACGCGCGGGGCAAAAAAAGATGAGTTTGCCGCGCTGGAGCGCTACTTTCGTTCGCCGAATCCGCAGGCGCTCATTCTATTTGTCGCCGACTTTGTGCGCATTCCTTCCGACCTGCGGCGCATGGAGATGGACGACAAAAACCGCTTCGAGCGGCTGACCGAGACGCTGGGCCAGTACTGCGGCATGGTGGAGCTGGCGCGGGTGAGCGAGGACGACGCAATGCGCTGGGTGGCAGCCACCGCGCAGGAGCAAGGCACGCGCGTGGACGCCGATGCGGCGCGCGAGCTGGTGGACGCGCTGGGCGCGGATATGATGATGATCTCCTCCGAGCTGGAGAAGCTGCTGCTGTACACACAAGGGAAGGGAAGAATCACACTGGGCGACGTGGAGACGATGGTTCTTTCCGCCAAGCAGCGCTCGCTGTACGAGCTGACCGACGCCATCAGCGCGCGCGACCGGGCCAAGGCGCTGGCGCTGCTGCAAGGGCTGCTGAACAGCTCCGACGCCGGCGAGGACGCGGCCATCGGCCATCTGTATATGCTGGCCAAAACCTTCCGGCAGATGCTGGTAATTCTGGAAAAGAACGTGCGCGATTCGCGGGCCATCTGGCAGGCTTTGTGGCAGGGCTTCAGAATGCCGCCCTTTGCCGCCGACGATCTGATTCGCCAGGCGCGGCGCTTCAAGAGCCGCCGCGGGCTGACGCGGGCGTTGCGTCTGATTGCCCGCGCCGATCTGGAGTTGCGCTCCTCGCCGCCCGACAAGCGGCTGGTGCTGGAGCGGCTGGTCTACGATCTGGCCTCCGAGCCGAAGACGGTCACGCCGCTGTGGCCCGAAGCGCAGTTGTTGTTCGAGGCCTGAACGACCAAAGATAGAGGATGATGATGCAAGAAACTAACGCATCCTTGCCGGAAACCAAGGCAGCAACGGGTTTTCTTATACGAATCAAGACGGGCGCTCAAGGGCTGTTGCCGATCCTTCTCTGGATATTCATTCTCTTCGCCAGCGCGGGGCGCCTGGATTGGAAGCAGGGCTGGGCGGCTACCGCAGTCTATGTGCTCACCATGATGGCCATCGGCGTGCTGATGCAACGCGTCAATCCGGGATTGATGAGCGTCCGCGCCAAGCCGAATTTCAAGCAGACGCAAAGCTTCGACAGGCTGTTTTACAGGATCTTTCTGCCGCTGACTTATCTTCAGATTGCCGTGGCCGGTTTGGACGCAGTCCGCTTCCGCTGGTTGCCGTTGCCGCTTTGGTGTGCGCTGCCGGGTGTCCTTCTTTTTGTATCGGGGATGGGATTGATTGGCTGGGTCATGGCGATGAATCGCTTTGCCGAAGCGACGGTTCGCATCCAGTCGGAACGCAACCACGCCGTTGTTTCTTCGGGTCCCTATCGCATCGTGCGCCATCCGATGTATGTGGGCATGATTCTGATGTATCCGGCGACGGCGCTGATGCTGGGATCGGGATGGGCAATGGCGGTGGCGGCTCTGATTCTGGTTCTGGTTGTCTGGCGAACGGCCAAGGAGGACAACTTCCTCTTTGAGAATCTTCAGGGCTACCCCGAGTTTGCCGCGCACACACGCTACCGCCTGATTCCGGGGCTCTGGTAACTGGAGCCCATGAAAGCGCGAAGAGGACCGCTCAAACGTACGCCGTGCTCATTCAGCCATGTCTTACCGGAATCTGCCTGGCTCACTTGACCGAGGTTTGATGTGGGGCGGGTTGCGCGCCAGAGTGAGATTGTTCTTTTCCTTCGCGGAGCGGTTCTACCCCCTGTGGATTGTTCAAATAAAAGTGCAAAATGGTAGTGATGAACACACCGGCAAACACGATCGCTGCCTTGCTGGCGCTGACGCCGTATCTCATCGCGGCCTTCTTTCCGCGCTGGGCGGCGGGGCGGGCGCGATCGCTGCCGCTGTGGGCGCAACTGGCTTCTCCAGCGGTCTTGTGTTTGCCCTATGCGCTGGTGACCGTTGCTGCCGGGAGCTTCAATTGGGGCTGGCTGGCGCTATATGCGCTGTTGCCGGTGGCGCTGGCGAGCCTGATCTGGCAGGCGGGGCGCGCAGATCCACCCCAGCGACTAAGACCTGTCTCTTCACCCCAGCGAGCACAAATCGCTCGCCGGGGACCCCGTATCGCTGGGGACCCCGGTAGTCAGCGCGGCAACTGGCGGGATTTTTTGGTACTGGCTACGCTGGGCCTGGCGGTTGACCTGCGCTGGTTTGAGGGCGCATGGCCGGCGCACCTGGCGATCTTCAACAAAGTGCTGCTGCTGGACACTGGAATCTACGGCTTCATTGCGCTGCGGCAACTGGAGGGAACCGGCTTTGACCTGCGATTGCGCCTGCGCGATGCCGCCATCGGGCTGCGGGAGCTGGCCTGGTACACGCCAATTGCGCTGGCGCTGGGCCTGAGCCTGGGATTCCTGCATCTGCACCGGGCGTGGCCGGGATTTTTAGCGATTGCCGGTGCATGGCTCTTCACATTCTTTTTCATCGCTGTACCCGAAGAGCTTTTCTTTCGCGGATGGCTGCAGAATCTGCTGGAGCGGCGCATGGGGCGAACTGCCGCGCTCATAGTGACGGCGATCCTCTTTGGCCTGGCACACTTCAACAAGCGGGCGGCGCACTTCAACTGGCGGTACGTGCTGTTGGCCGCGGTGGCGGGCGTCTTCTATGGCCGCGCATGGCGCCGCGAGCGCCGGGTAGGCGCGTCCGCCATCACCCACGCCTCGGCGGACGCAATCTGGTCGCTATGGCTGCGCTGAGGGGATTGTTTTATGCGTATGGCCGTAGGTCAAATAGCCCAGACCCACGCGCATGTTATGGTTGATCGGCCCCGGAACTGTGATGGCGAGGGTGACTCCCATAATGGTGTGCGCCAGGGCCAATGTATAGAGGTTGCGGTAGCGGAGAAAGAGCAGGCAGGCGGCCCAACCCCAAAGCAATGTGACCGCCGTGAGAATGGGGCTGGGCAGATGCGCCGCCGCAAAGAGGATCGCTGCCACGGACACGGCGAGCTTAGCGTTCGGAAGCAAGCGTAACAGGCGTGCAAGAAAGAAGCACTGCAGCAGGAACTGCTGCACGAAGGCCCAGAGTGCATAGGCCCAATACCTCTTGAGCAACAGCATGGGGCCGCCCGCCAGACGCAAAGTGTGCAGCCTTCCGGCCAGTGTCACAGCCACTGCGGCTGCCAGCAACGCCACGCCCACGATCCAGAGCGAACGGAAAAAGTTTGCCCGGCGCAGGCCCATCGCGTCCAAGCCCTCGAAGGAGAGCAAAGTGATGACGGCGACCGCGGCGGCCGCAACCCACCAGAAAAGCTGCTGCCAGGGGCGAGGCGTCCAGACGACAATCAGAATCAATGCGTAGGCCACGGCAAGCTCGACCATGTCGCGCCGCCGGCCGCGCACAGCCACGGAGTTTTCCCAGCCCGCAGATGAAGCCGCATCGCCCGCCATGCAACCGATGTTAGACGAATTCCCGGCCATTATTCCAGGAGGATGGCTGGTTCAGGCTCGTGGCCGCGTGTGGTCAGGGTAATGGCCGCCGCCAGGATGAGGCCTCCGCCGACCCATGCGAAGGCGCCCAGGTGCTCACCGAGCAGTTGGATGCCCAGCCAGGAGCCGAGGGCCGGCTCGATGTTCAGGAAGACTCCAGCGCGCGAGGCGGGCACGTGATGGATGCCCCAATTCCAGAGCAGCGTGGTGGTGGCCGTGCAGAGCAGGCCGCTGAAGGCCAGCGCGCCCCAGGCCGTCCAACTGATGGCGGCGAAGGGCGGCGGCGCAACCCGTGCGTGGGTCAACGGAGACAGCAGCCAGGGGCCAAGCACCCAGGGAAGCAGCATGGCGCCGCCGATGAGGATGGTGTAGGCCGATACGACCGAGGGACTGTGCGTGAGCATTAACTTCTTGCTGAGCAGAATCCAGGCCAGCGCGGCCAGCAGCGAAACCAGCACCAGTAGATCGCCCGTCAGCGAGGGCTGGCCGCGGGTGTGCGCGCCGTGGCTGCCGCCCTGGGTCAGCAGCGCCGCGCCGATCGTCGAGGCAAAGAGAGCCATCCAGCCAATGCGGCCCAGCCGCTCCTCTTTGGACCCCTTGGGTGCAAAGAGCGTGGCGGCAACGCCCAGCAGCACCGGCATGGCGCCCACCATCAGAGAAGCGTGGCTGACCGTGGTGCGCGCCAGGCCCTGGAACTGGAGGATGCAACAGATGGGAATGCCGAAGGCCGCGGAGAGCAGCAGCGTGCGCAGCTCCGCGCCGGAAAAGCGCCAGCGGCTCAGCAGCGCGACGGGAAGCATCCCCAGGCAGGCAAAGAGGATGCGATAGAGCACCATGTATTCGACGCTCATCTCGTTGAGCGCGAGGCGGCTGAAGTAGAAGCCCGTGCCCCACAGGCAGCCGGCGACGAAGCAAGCACCGTAGCCGAGAAACGTGAGGCGTGGAGAGGTTCTGAGATTCGTTACCATTCCTCTTTTACTGTCGCACACGGGGCGCTGGGCGGGGCGGTCATTGCGGAGAATCCAACGCTTTCGTAATGGCCATCCACAGTTCCTCAACGTCGCGCTGCTCGGTGCGGATGTTGCCTATCGCCGCGCGAATCGTGAAGCGGCTGTCCAGCACGGTGTGGGAGACGAAGTAGCGGCCAGAGGCGTTGATGCGGCGCATCAGCTCCCGGGTCGCATCCTCTCCATGGCGCAGCCGGAAGCAGACCAGCCCCATGGACGCGGGCGCGGCCAGTTCGAAGCGCGCATCGGCGGCAATGCGCTCGCCCAGCCAGGCGGCCATACGCAGATTTTCGCGAAGAATCGCAGCCAGCCCGTCGCGGCCAAAGAAGCGCAGCACAAACCACAGCTTCAGCGCGCGAAAGCGCCTTCCCAGGGCCAGGCCGTAGTCCATGAAATCAACCGAGCCGGCGGCATCGGTCTTCAGGTACTCGGCCTCCAGAGAAAAAGCGCTCCGCAGCAGCGCGGGGTGCGCGGTATAAAACAAACTGCAATCCAGCGGAACCATCATCATCTTGTGCGGATTGACGACGAAAGAGTCCGCGCCTTCCACTCCATCCAATAAATGCCGGCACTCGGGAAGGATTGCAAAAGAGCCGCCGTACGCGCCATCGACGTGCAGCCAGAGACCGTGCTCACGGCAAAGAGCGGCAATCGCGGGGACGGGATCGACCGCCGTGCTGGAGGTTGTGCCCACGGTCGCGGCCGCGAAGAACGGCTTCAGGTTGCTGGCAAGATCGGCGCGAATCGCTTGCGCTAAGGCCTCCGGCTTCATTCTGAATCCGGCGTCCGTCGCGATGTGGCGCACATTGCGCTGGCCGATGCCCGCGGCAATCGCCGCCTTCTCCACCGAAGAGTGCGTGTGTTCCGAGACGTAGGCGACCAGTCGGCCCGACGAGCCTGTTGCGCGGCTCTCCGGCTCGGCGCGCTGCCGAGCCGCCACAATCGCTTGCAGCACGGCGTTCGACGCCGAATCCACAATCATGCCAAACCACGCAGAGGGCAGACCAAGCCATTCAAGCACCCACGAAACCGTGATTTGCTCCAGCTCGGTGGCGGCCGGAGAGCTCTTCCAGAGCATCGCATTCACATCAAGCGCCGCGGTCAGCAACTCCGCCAGGATTCCCGGAGCCGAGGAGGAGATGGAAAAATAGGCGTGGAAGTGCGGATGGTTCCACAGGGTCAGCCGGGGAAGGATCAGCTTCTGAAAATCATCCAAGATCGCTTCCATCGGCTCGCCCTTTTCCGGCCCGGCGGCTGGAAGCAGGCGCTGCAACTCACCGGGCCGGCAGCGGGCCAGCACCGGATACTGCCGCGGGTCTTCGAGATAGTTCGCAATCCATTCCAGCAGGAGTTTGCCATGCAGGCGGAAGTCTTCAGTGCTCATATCATGGCGGCGGGGCGCGGTGTGGTTGACGTTGTTGTAAGTCATGACGGCAGTTTAGCGCATTCTTTGCGGCAGGTGATTGCAAATCCATGCGATTGTTTATTATTAATTGGCATGATCTGCTATCAGATATGAGAAAACTTACTGTATATTGCTTAATATGGTCTTCGATGAGATCGATTTGCGGATTTTGGAAGTGTTGCAGCGGGAGGGGCGCGTCTCCAATCAAGAGCTCGCCGATCAGGTTGGCCTGTCGCCCTCGCCCTGCCTGCGCAGGATGAGACAGCTTGAAAGCACAGGCGTCATTCGGAGCTATGTCGCCCTGCTCGATCCGGCGGCGGCGGGGCTGGGATTGCAGGCCATTGTCGAAGTCCGGCTGGATCGCCAGACCAGCGCCACGGTGGCGGCCTTCGAGAAGGAAATCCTGAAGTACCCGCAGGTGCTGGAATGCGATTTGATGGCAGGAGACTGGGACTATATGCTGCGTGTGGCCGCTCGCGACCTGGAGGATTTCCGCGAGTTCTGCGTGAACCGGCTGGCCAGGATCGCGGGCGTGGGCAATGTGAAATCGAATATCTGCATGAAGCAGGTAAAGTATTCAACCGCGCTGCCCCTGCTTCGATAGTGCGGCGTTAGCAGCCTGTGGTAAAAATCCAGCTTGCCGAAAAACTTCCATCAGAGGCTCATGCCGACTTTTAGAGCATTTTCACAGTTCCTGTATGGTTTATTTCTTGGTTCCCACCCATTTCACAAAGAACGTGAAATGGATGGGGCACGGAGCTTCCTTACACGATCTGTGAGAATGCTCTAATGATTCAGATTCATCAATCGTGATCCAATTTCCCAAAGGATACTGTCCATGCCTTGGGGGTTAAGCCAAACATTCGGCGAAAAGCTTCCACAAAAGCGCTTGACTGGTTATAACCAACGGCAAAGGACACTTCCTTCACTGAACAACCGGAGACCAGCATATTCACAGCCTTGGTCATACGAACCTGACGCCGCCAGGAGTCAAAATCGGTACCGACTTCCCGCTGGAAGATCCTCTGAATAGTCCTGACACCTACGCCTGCATCGACACATAGGTCGGACAGAGACGTTGCCTGCGCTGGGTTATCGACAATCGCCTCGGCCACCATCATCGCACGGGGATCGCTGGGCATGGTCACAAATGTCGGAGCCGACGATGCATTCGCCAAATGCAGCGTAATCAAATCACGAAGAGCACATTCATGGCGGATTCGGGTGCGCAGCTTGCCAAGACGCACTGCCTCGACGACCATTTCCCGTAAAAGCGGCGTGACATAGAGAACGCTATTGCCAGGCGACGACCGGGAGACCAACCCCGGCCGAAAGTAAAGTGTGCGCATGGAAACGGCTGCAGGCATACGAATCCGATGAAAGGTTCGGGCCGGGATCCAGAGGGCAAATTGAGGAGGGATGAGCCACATGCTCTGACCGGAAGAAACTTGCATGATGCCCCGGGTGGCATAAATCAACTGATCCGATCCATGAGCGTGCTCAGGAACCTCAAAGCCCGAGGGGTAATCATAGGCTAGAGCGGCTACAGAGACGCCTCGAACCGGATCGTACTCCTGAAGAATTACGCTTTGTCGCATCAACGATATATTATGGCACAATACCCTGCTTGCGACAAAACAGATTTCCAGTCATGATGAGTGCATGACGCAAACCATGGGTCTTAGCCGATACAACATTGTGGCATTCGTGAGCATCGTGGACACGGAGCGCGCGAAGCGCTTCTATCGTGACACTTTGGGCTTGCGACTGGTGAGCGAGGAGCCGCCATTCGCACTGGTGTTCGACGCCAATGGCATCATGCTCCGCCTTGTAATGGGAAGCGAGTTGGCCCCGAGGGCCGGCACTGTTCTGGGTTGGCAGGTTCCAGATATTGCGGCCGCCATCCGCGAACTGGAGCGCACCGAAGTGCCCTTCGAACGGTACGAGTATCTCAAACAGGACGAGTTGGGAGTTTGGACTTCTCCGACCGGGGCGAGAATTGCGTGGTTCAAAGATCCCGATGGAAATATTCTGAGCCTATCGGAGCATCCGGAGGCGCACATATGAATCTCCTGCATCGTTGGCTCTGCTCCTCATCGCGATGGAAACAGGCTGTGGAGCAATATGTAATTCCCTGGACGCTTGAGGGCCTCGACCTCGGTTCCGAGGTTGTCGAAATTGGCCCCGGCTACGGAGCCGCAACCGCAGTCTTGCAGAACCGGGTCGAGCAACTCACGTGCGTTGAGATCGACACCAGACTTGCAGACCGCCTCCGCCGTCGTTCGCTGAATCACAAAGTAAAGGTCTTATGCGAGGACGCCACTGCAATGTCTCTTCCGAATGCGAGTTTTGATGGCGCGATTTGCTTTACGATGCTTCATCACATCGCTTCGATATCGTTGCAGAACCGGCTATTGACGGAAGTTCATCGGATCCTGAAGCCCAACGGCATCTTCGCGGGCACGGATAGCATCGATAGCCGCTTCTTCGGGTTGATCCATCTCTTCGACACGTGTGTTCTGGTCGATCCGGAAACATTCTCCGATCGGCTCAGCGCCGCCGGATTTCAGGACGTGCAGGTCGATGTCAATCCATATGCATTTCGATTCCGCGCGCGAAAACCTTCGCTAGACTGACCAATATCTGCATGAAGCAGGTGAAGTATTCGACCGCGCTGCCTCTGATTCGGCAGGGCGGGTGTATCTTAACCGCGAGTGTCCGGCTTTGATCGAATACGCGGGGTGGCCGAACCAGGAGGCCTCTCGGGATTCCGCTCGGTGAATTCATCGTGCAGCACCACATTGAGCAGCGATTTATGGACGCGGATGCGGCCGTTGTATTCGATGAGGCCGAGCCTGCGAAAGCGATTCATAAAGAAGCTTACGCGGGAGCGAGTGGTGCCGATCATCTCCGCCAGAGTTTCCTGTGTGATGGGGGGAAGCAAGTGTTCCGATTTGCCCGGCTCACCGAATTCGGCCATCAACAATAGAATCCTCGCCAGACGCCTTTCGCTGGAGTTGAAAAGCTGATCGACAAGATCGGCCTGGGCTCGCATACTCCGAACCAGCAGGAATTTCACGTACATTTCGGAGAGGGAATTTTCCTGGTGCATCACGCGGATCATCTCTTCCCTCTCAATCCTGAGCGCTGTACAGGCGGTAATGGCGCTGGCCGTGGCCATGTGCAGCCCACCCAGGCTCGCCAGTGACTCCTCTCCAACGAATTCCCCGGCAGGAATAAGCGCGATGGTGGCCTCCTTGCCGTCATGCGAAACGACGGTGAGTTTTGCGCGGCCCGTCTGCAAATAGAAGATTGAGTCAGCCGCACTGCCCTGCGAAAAGAATGTTTGCTTGGGCTTCAATTGGACGATTCTGCGTCCTATTCCTGCCGTTGACAGAAAAGCAGCGAGGTCAAAGGTCATGCTTTTACCTCGAAGGAAAAGATTGATGGAACGGCTGAATTATACTCGCTTGGACTTGCGATCTTTGTACGGTATCTGACATAACTCGAAATATCTTTGTACGGTATCTGACGTAACTCTAACTTTATCAGGCATTATCCGCTTGGCGCACACAGATTGTGATATGGTTTTGTCTGAAAGTGAGGATTCCTTGCGCGCGAGCGGCTTTAAGAACACTCTTTTGAAGGCTCTGGACGGGGACGTGATTGAGCGCCTTCGTTTGCAGACGGTGAAATTCGAGCTGAAACATGAAATTGAATATCCTGGCAACCCGATCGACCGCCTCTATTTTCTCGAAGAGGGGATGGCGTCGATGACGACAACATTCAAGGATGGATCTCAGGTCGAGGTAGGGATGTTCGGTTATGAGTCGGTTATCGGCGTCTCAGCTCTCATGGGAACAAAAAAGAGCCTGAATCGCGTTTACACCCAGATTGCCGGCCATGGCTATAGCTGCCAAGTGGAGGACGCGAGAAGAGAGTTCCGCCTTGGCGGCGCCTTTCAGTTTCTGGCTCTGCGCTATGTTCAGGCGCAACTCGTTCAGGCAATGCAATCCGCCGGATGCAATGCGAAGCACAGCTTCGAACAGCGGCTCGCCCGCTGGCTGCTCCTCTGCGCGGACCGCGCGCACATCGACACGTTCAAGATTTCACATGAGTTTCTCGCGGATATGCTGGGGGGTCGCCGTCCTACTATTTCCACGACAGCAGGGATTCTAAAACGAAAAGGACTTATCGAATACACCCGCGGAGAAATCCGCATCCTCGACGTCCCTGGGCTCACGAAGGCCTCTTGCGAGTGCTATCTGACCATCAAGGATTACCTCGACAATTACACAAAGTTCGATACCTCAATCACTGCATAGCCGCTTCATTCCGCCGCAGCCGCGGATGGGGCCAGGACATCGGCAAAGCAAAGAGTCAGGCTGGTTTTCAGCGCGGTGTTTTCATTGCGTCGGTGAGTTGTTTCATGTCCTCGATGACTTACAGGTCAAGGTTTTTGCCGTTCGCCTTCGGAAGTGATGAATCATCGCCTTCCCACTCAGGGTTTGCTTGAGAAGGTCTGGTGGCTGAATCACTGGCAAACCGGGAGCTGCATCACAGCCCACAACCGGCTGCATCGGCGAGAATGATACACGTGGCGAAGCGGCTCTTCAGGATGGGATTGGTGTTGGGTCTGGCGGCGACGCTGGGCGCGCCTTGGCCGGCGCCGGCGCAGGAGAGCCTGGCGAACGCGCCGGAGCCTACCCGCGCGGTCAAGGCTCCCATGCTGCCCGGCGGGCTTCCTGAGAAGCCCTCGCAGCCGCCCGCCTTCACGATTGCCGTCGAGGCGCTGGGCTTTTCCGCGCCGGGGCCTCTCTACCTGGGCCAGCGCGCGAGCTTTGTTTCGCTCGACTTCCTCAATGAAAACCGGCTGCTGTTCACATTTCGCGTGCCGGGACTGATTCGCCGCGAGGCCGGTGAGAATGACACGAGAGAGATTCGCGCTGTGGTGCTGACTCTGCCGGCAGGCACGGTCGAGGCCGAGGCCCTGTGGACCGTGCACGACAGGGCGCGCTACCTGTGGATGCTCAACGATGGCCACTTCCTGCTGCGCGACCGGGAGAATCTTGAAGTGGGCGATGCCACGCTGGTGCTGAAGCCCTTCCTGCGTTTTCCGGGACCGCTGCTCTGGCTGGAGATGGACCCGCTGCAAAAGTATCTGGTGACCGACTCGCGCGAGCCGGCGGCAGCAGCCGGCAAGCCCGGCGAAGTGCCCACTCCGGAGAGCGCCAGAGCCATCATCAACGTGGACGGGCAGAGGCCGGACGGCCACTCCAGCGACCAAAAGCTGCCGCCGGGGAGCCCGGTGCGCGAAGCCGAACTGGCGGTGCGCATCTTACAGCGCGACTCCGGCCAGGTGATGCTGGTCAGCCGCAGCCCCTCCCTCGTGCATCTGCCCATCAACTCCGACGGCTACCTGGAGAGCCTGCGCGCGCGCGGCGATGCGTGGCTGATGAATCTGAATTACTTCAGCGGCGGCAGCAGGATTCTGGGCCAGGTGGAGTCGGCCTGTTCGCCGCTCTTGGATTTTCTTTCGCAGAGGGAATTGCTGGTGACCACCTGCTCCCCCACCGGCGCGGGCAAGCTGGTGGCGATGGGGACCGATGGCCACCGTCTGTGGGAGGCGCAGACGCCGGATGCGACGATTTGGCCGCTGGTGGTCAGAGAGCCGGATGGCTCGCGGCTGGCACGGGAGGCTCTGGCGGTCAGCCACCCGGTCCGCGCCGGCGCTTCCCTGAGTCCAGAGGAGATCAAAGGGCAACAGGTCGAGGTTCTGAACGCGGCGGACGGCAAGGTGGCGCTGGAGACGGCGGCCAGCCCGGTTCTGGATGGAGGCGGGAATGTGGCGATTTCGCCCTCCGGGCGGCGCGTGGCCGTGCTTGCGGACGGCGTGATTCAGGTCTTCGAACTGCCTCCGCCTCCTCCGCTTCCAGAGCCGGCGATAATCACCCCTGCCGCTCACTTGCCGGGCCGCTGAGAGGGAATAAGTCTGCGTCCGGCTGCAAACCGTGTAAACTGAACAGCGGGAGAGTTTTCTTGTCTACCGATCTTGTACGCTACGCGGCGGCCGCGGTTTCCGATGTCGGCAGCAAACGCGCCTCCAATGAAGATGCATTCGGGCTTTCCGCCGAGTACGGAGTCTATGTTGTCTGTGACGGCATGGGCGGCGCCGCGGCTGGCGAGATCGCCAGCTCCATGGCTGTTGACGAAGTGCTGCGCCGGCTCAGTGCCCGCGCCGAGACGGGGGTCGAAGCCACACTGCTCGAAGATGTGATCGACGAGGCTATTCGCGCCGCCAACGAGGCCATCCATTCCCGCGCCATGAATGACCTCCAGCTCAGCGGCATGGGAACCACGCTGGTGGGCCTGGTGACCGAAGGAAGGCGCGTGCTGATCTTCAACGTAGGCGACAGCCGATGCTACCTGATGCGCACTCTGGGTCCGGAGCCGGGCAGCCCGGAGCAAAGCGGAGAAGACCCAAACACTCCCAGTCAGAGAAAATTGGTGCAGATCAGCCTCGATCACTCATTGGTGGAGGAGCAGGTGCGGATGGGCCGCATGACCCATGAGGAGGCGCTGCACTCCAACTACCGCAACGTGATTACCCGCGCGCTGGGCACTCAGCCGTCGGTCGAGCCGGATATCTTCGAGCTGGAAGCCGAGCCCGGCGACATTTTCCTGCTCTGCTCGGACGGGCTATCGGGCGAAGTCAGCGACGAGCAGATTGAATCCATGCTCCTGGCCGACCTGCCTCTCGAAGAACACTGCGTCCGACTGGTGGACGCCGCCAACCAGGCCGGTGGCCACGACAACATCACCTGTTTGCTGGTGCGCGTCGAGGGGTAGGTCCTACTCGACACCCCCACACCGCTGCTGCAACAATTTTGCCGCCGCATCAGTCATGCCTCTTGACCCGCTGAAAGAGCAGCAGCAGCGGGATGCAGGCTAGTGCGAGAACGGCTATCAGGCGGAAGTTATCGGCGTACGCCATCAGGGCGGACTGCTGTTGCACGCTGCGGTAAATCATGCCGAGAGCCTTATGATGCGCGGTGACCATGTCCGCGCCCTGGGAAAAGAGCCGGGCTTGCAGGCCGCGCGCCAGCCCGCTTGCCAGAGGAGATCCGGCGTCCGCCGCCAGCGTATTCTGGTGAATCTGCGAGCCGCGCACCAGCATAGTCGTCACGGTGGCGATGCCGACGGAGCCGCCGACCGAGCGCACCAGATTGTAGATGCCGGTGGCGTTGCCCATCTCCTGCTTGCGCAGGCGGCTCAGCGTCACGGTGGTCAGCGGGACGAAGACGAAACCCATCGCGAAGCCGTTGAGAATGTTGGGTATGACGACCGAGGACATGCCGATCTCCAGACTGATGTTGCCCAGCATCCAGGTGGATGCGCCGAGCAGCGCGAAGCCGAAGGCCATCAGGTAGCGGGCGTCGATCTTGCGGACCAGCAGGCCCACCGTCACCATCGAAGCCATGGCGCCCAGGCCGCGGGGGCTGACGGAGAGGCCGCTTTGCAGCGCCGAATAGCCCATCAGCGTTTGCAGAAACAGCGGCAGCATCGCCGTGGCGGCATAGAGAACGAAGCCATAGGTGCCGGTAATCAGCGTTCCCACGGCAAAGTTGCGGTCGCGGAAGATGCGCAACTGGACGATCGGTTCGTGGTCGGTCAACTCGCGGAGGATGAATGCGACCAGCGCCAGCGTGGAGACGGCAGCCGTCCAGCAAATCCATGGAGCGGCGAACCAGTCGGCCTCCTGGCCTTTGTCCAGCACTAACTGCAACGTTCCCAGCCAGAGAGTCATCAGGCCAAAGCCGAGATAATCGATCGCTCCCTTGAATTTGTGGCGCAGGTAGGGCGGGTCTTCGACGTATAGGTTGACCATGATGAGTGCCAGGATGCCGATGGGAAGATTGATGTAGAAGATCCAGCGCCAGCTGTAGCTGTCGGTGATCCATCCGCCAAGGGTGGGGCCGATGATGGGGGCGACGATGACGCCGACGCCATAGGCGGCCATCGCCGTGCCGTGCTGGCGGGGCGGAAAGCTCTCTAGCAGGATGGACTGCGCCAGCGGCTGCATTCCACCGCCGCCGATGCCTTGCAGAACCCGCGCCAGAATCAGCATGGGCATGGTCAGCGCCAAGCCGCAGAGCAGCGAGGCCAGTGTGAAGAGCAGAATCGAAAACAGCAGCAGGCGCTTGCGGCCGATGCGGCGCGCGATCCATCCGGCGGCGGGCAGCATGATGGCGTTGGCGACCAGATAGCTGGTCAGAACCCATGTAGATTCGTCGGTCGAAGCGGAGAGACTGCCGGCGATGTGCGGCAGCGCGACGTTGGCCACTGAAGAGTCGAGCACCACCATGAAGGTGGCCAGCATCACCGAACCGGCAATAGTCCACGGATTAGCCTTAGGTTTCCAGGCGTGTTCTTCGGCCTCCGTAAGACTATGCGTGTTGCTTGCGGCGCTCATCCGGCTCTCCGATCCAGCCTGTATAGATGCAGCGCTGAAAGCGGCGGGCGGCGGGCTTTCAGTTGAACTGTCCGCATATTCAGTTCAGTATACGTGATCGTCATCCGCAGCCAGCGTTGACGGGGCACGGGGGCGTGAGTATTCTGCGGAAGGTGGAGGAACTGCAAGATTATGAACAGACGTGAATTACTGAAATCTCTGGGCCGCGCGTATTCCGCCCTGGCGCTCTCAAGATTTGCCAAGGCCCAGGCTGCGCAATTCAATAACTTTCTGGGGACTAGATCTTCTTTGCAGGGCTACCGGATTCCTGACTGGTTTCGCGACGCGAAGTTCGGCATCTGGTCACATTGGGGCCCGCAGTCGGCGATTGAAGATGGAGATTGGTACGCCCGCAATATGTACATTCAGGGACAGGAGCAGTACAACTACCATGTGGAAACCTATGGCCATCCATCCAAGGTTGGCTACAAGGATCTGGTAAATGACTGGAAGGCCGCCAAGTGGGATCCGGAACACTTGATGGGCCTGTACAAGAAGGCCGGGGCAAAGTACTTCGTCAGCATGGGAGTTCATCACGATAACTTCGATCTTTGGGACTCGAAGTACACTCGCTGGAATGCCGTCAACATGGGACCGAAGAGAGACATCGTCGGAACCTGGCAAAAAGCGGCGCGCAAGAACGGATTGCGCTTCGGCGTCAGCGAGCATCTCTGGATCAGCTACAAGTGGTGGGCGGTGAGCCACAGCGCCGACAAGACCGGGCCGATGGCCGGCGTTCCCTATGACGGCGCCGACCCGCAGTACGCGGATTTATATCATGACGCCGACTGCGCTCGCATGGCCGACCAGTGGGAGTGGAACGACAATGACATTCCCGACTCATGGAAGCGCCATTACCTGGACCGCATGACCGACCTCATCGACAAGTATCAGCCCGATTTTCTGTATACGGACGGGCATCTTCCCTTCGAGGATACTGGCCTGAAGATGGTGGCACACCTCTACAACGTGAGTGCGCAGTTGCACGGCGGCCGGACCGAGGCGGTTTATACCGCCAAGGATGCTATCGATTGCGCCATCGGTACCTGCCTGCTGGACCACGAACGCGGCGTCGCCGACGGCATCGCGGCAAACCCGTGGCAAACCGACACCTGCATCGGCCAATGGCATTACAAGCGCGGCCAACAATATAAGACGGCCAAGAAGGTGATTGACCTGCTGGCCGACATTGTGAGCAAGAACGGCAACCTGCTGCTGAATTTCCCGCTGCCCAACTCGGGCGAGCTGGATTATGAGGAGAGGGTCGTACTGGACGGCATCACCGCGTGGATGGCGGTGAACAGCGAAGGCATCTACTCGACGCGCCCGTGGAAGATTTACGGCGAAGGCCCATCGACCAAAACTAAAATCGAGGGCGGCAACTTCAATGAGGACAAACAGAAGGATCTCACTGCCGAGGACGTTCGCTTCACCACCAAGGGCAGCACGCTCTACGCCTTCGTGATGGGGTGGCCGGAAAAAGAGGTAGTGATCAACGCGCTCGGTCTCGCCAGTCCGCAGAATCCCGGCAAGATTCAGCGAGTGGAATTGCTGGGCGGCAAGGGCGATCTTAAGTGGAAGCAGGAGGACGCCGGATTGACGGTTGAAATGCCCGCGGAAAAAATCTCGGATGTTGCTATCACGTTGAAGGTCGAACTGGCATAGCATTTTCTCCGGGGCTCAATCGGTATATGATTCTTGCGGCGGCGATTCGCACCAATTGGAAGAGTATTTGCAACGGAGCGGGAGGAAGAGCATGAAGGACAAGCACAAGAAAAAGCATCAGGAAGCTGATCAGGCAACGACGCCTTCAAACGGCAAGCAGAAGCATGGCGACCTGCCGGCGCCCGTGCTGGGCAATGCCGAGACACTGCACCTGGGAAAAGACTGCGACTACGAAAAAGAGCTGAGGCGCTTGCAAGTCGAACTCGTCAAGCTCCAAGAGTGGGTTAAGCAGGAAGGCCTGCGCGTGGTGGTGCTCTTTGAAGGGCGCGATGCGGCGGGCAAGGGCGGGGCGATCAAGCGAATCACCGAATCGCTGAATCCGCGCGTCTGCCGGGTGGTGGCTCTGGGCACGCCCACGGAACGCGAAAAAACGCAGTGGTACTTCCAGAGATACGTTCCCCACCTGCCCGCGGCCGGCGAGATGGTGCTCTTCGATCGCAGTTGGTATAACCGGGCGGGCGTCGAACACGTAATGGGTTTCTGCACCGAGGCGCAGTATCAGGAATTCTTTCAGAGCTGCCCGGAGTTTGAGCGCATGTTGCAGCGTTCCGGGATTCGGCTCATCAAGTACTGGTTTTCCGTCAGCGACGAGGAGCAGGAGCGGCGCTTCCAGGATCGCATGAAGAATCCCACCAAGCGCTGGAAGCTGAGTCCGATGGATCTCGAATCGCGCAAGCATTGGGCCGAGTACTCACGCGCCAAGGACGAGATGTTCGCGGTGACTGACACCAAAATGTCTCCGTGGTATGTCGTGAATGCGGAAGACAAGAAATGCGCGCGGCTGAATGTGATCCGTCATTTGCTCTCGCAGTTCGTATATCGCGATCTGACGCCGGAGCCGCTGGAACTGCCCAAGCTGGAAAAGTCGAAGTACGTTCGTCCGCCGATCCAGGAGCAGAACTTCATTCCGCAGGTTTACCGGTAGGGAGCCCGCGGGAACAGTTCGCTCCAAGAGCTTTTCCACCAATACAGGAATCGTTCGCCTCGCCGCGCGAATCAAAAAGGTGATTCCAGGCACGAGGAGCGTACATTCATGACCTTATCTGCAATTGAAGTTGACCACTTGAAGCAAGCTACGACGATCGAGGGCGTCATGCCGGCCATCGTTGGACGCTGGAGCCCGCGCTCATTTGCCGATCGCGAAGTCAGCCCCGCCGACCTGGCCAAAGTCTTTGAAGCCGCCCGCTGGAGCGCATCCTCCAGCAATGAGCAGCCCTGGCGCTTCCTCGTCGGCCGACGCGGCTCATCGACCTACAAGAAGATCTTCTCGACGCTGGTTGGTTTCAACAAGGATTGGGCCGGCTCCGCACCGGTGCTGATTCTGGGTGCGGCGAGCGCCACGTTCAAGCACAACGGCTCTGCGAACGCGTACGCGCTCTACGATCTGGGTGCTGCCGCCGCGGGACTCTCGCTGCAAGCCAGCGCGCTCGGACTGAGGACTCACTCGATGGCCGGCTTCGACCATGTCGCCGCCCGCCAGATCTTTCAAATTCCAGACGACTACCATCTCGGCGCTGTCATCGCGCTGGGCTACCAGGGAGAACCCTCGGCTCTGATTCATGAAAAGCTGATTACTCAGGAAATTGCGCCGCGCACTCGCAAGCCTTTAAGCGAGTTCGTTTTGGAAGAATGGGGCACGCCGGCTAACCTCGTTTGAGGGTCGCGGAGAATCCATCTAGCTCCATCGATTCGCATTACAATGGCGGCGAAACTTGAGCGAACCGTTTTATCTATTCGAATCGAAATTTGTATAATTCACAGATGCAAGCATTACCCTGGAGTACCATTACGCTCGGCTCGCTGTTGCTGATCTCGGCGGGTACAATAGGAGGACAGGAAGTGAAATCTCCGCAACCTGAAAAGTCGAAGCCGCCTGTCAAAATGGAGCAGCGCGGGCGCATCCTTGGAATCGGCGGTATCTTCTTCAAATCCGCCCATCGTGATCAGATGCGCGAATGGTATTCACAGCATCTTGGACTCGCTGACAAAGGCTATGGCGCGATGCTTCCTTGGCGGGAACACGACGACCCGCAAAAGGAACACGTTACAGTTTGGACAGTTTTTTCCGATTCTACGGACTATATTCCAGCCGCGCAACCGTTCATGATCAACTACATCGTGGACGATCTGGATGCGTTGCTCGACCGCTTAAAGTTAGAGGGAGTCAAGATTGACCCCAAACGGATGGATGAATCCTACGGTCGCTTTGCCTGGATCTATGACCAGGATGGAAATAAGATTGAGCTTTGGCAGCCGCTGCCCGCAAAACCCTAAGGACCTACCACTGCACCGACTCAAGTGAAGGCTGGGGAGTATTTTGTCCAGAACGCGCCCAATTCGCAAGACACCTGCCCGCAGGACCATCCACAAGCGCACTCCTTCGCGGCGGCGCATGGGCTGGCGGGGCCGGCTGACGCTGTCAGCGCTCGTATTGGTTGTTGGCCTGCTGGCCTGGGGAGTGGTTGCCCGTGTGCTTGCGCCCGTCTCCAACACCGCACTCACACGCTTTGACGCCATCATTGTGCTGGGCAATCCGGCAGACAGCGACGGCAACCCCGGGCCGTCTCAGTTGGCTCGCGTGACCGAGGGCGTGCATGAGTATGAGCGTGGCGTGGCGCCGCGGCTGATCCTGACCGGCGGAGCAGTGCGAAACCAGTTTGTGGAGGCGCGAGTGATGGCGCGCTCCGCCCACGCGCAAGGCATTCCGGAGACGGCTATTTTTGTTGAGCCGGAGGCCCGGGATACGATTCAGAACGCCTGTTACGCGGTGCGGATCATGAAGGCGCACGGCTGGCGGTCGGCGGAGGTAGTCTCCAGCGCCAGCCATCTGCCGCGCGCGGGCATTATCTTTAGCGGCCTGCCGCTTGCCTGGCGCACCCATGCCGCGCCGCCGCTGGAACCTGAGTCTACGGCTCACCATTGGGCCGCGGAGGCCGTCGAAGACATGAAGACTATGCGCTACCTGGTCTGGGCGCGCTGGAGCGAGCGCTGCGAGCCGTGACGGGAGCAGATGCCGCCCGGTTCGCATTGTCCCCCATCGGCATCGTCTAGTAAGCTGAATAGGATGCGTCTTTCCGTAAGTCACACCGCCGCTCTTGTTGCCGTAGCCGCTTTGGCTATGTTTTGTGCACCCCGCGCCCAGGCCCAGGCGCAAAGCACCGCCTCTCCTACGGCCGGCAATGGCACTTACATCGCCATCGACCCGCTCGCGAAGGTGCGCTACGACAACCGCTTCGATCTTTCGCTGGGCGCGGCCTACGGCCACATCCATGCCGGACCGGTCGCCCTGCAAGGGGCCAACCTGGGCGGAATCGATCTGAACGCCTCCTATTGGTTCAGCAAGCATTGGGCTCTGGAAGGATCGGGCCGCGGCTATCTTGGCACCAGCGGCGTCGCCAGCGTGGGGGGACAAAATGTTGGACTGAATGATGTCCGAGGCCCCTTCGTCAGCCAGTATCTATTCGTTGCCGGTCCTGAATGGCTGGGGCCGCACAACAAGCACGGCGATATTATGCTGCATGTGCTGGGAGGCGGCGCGCACTTTCTTTCGCATGACTGGCCGCAAACGCCTGCGACTGTGGGCTTCTACGACAACCAGACAGCGCCGGCCGTGGTCTTCGGCGGCCACATTGACCTGAACCGCACGCCGCGCTGGGTCTTCCGCGTTTCGCCCGATGCGCTGTACACCCGCTACGGCTATAGCTTCACCGCTGCTCCGGCGACTACAAACCCGCACAACAACTGGAACTTCGGGATTTCGGTTGGTGTGGAGTACAAGTTTAAAACGAAGCGCTAGCAGGCCGGCGTTCCTGCCAGCGCAAGGGTGAGCCGGCAGCCGCCGCACCCAAACGGCATTTTTCCTTTCCGGAGTTCCATCGATGAAGCCTTCTCAGCGGCGGCGCTGGAGTTGTCTCTGGGGCTTCCACCTTCGATAAAGTGGGAACGGCAGCCGATCTCATCGGTTTGTTGTATTCTCCATTCTTCGGCAATTCATGGATAATGGTGTTGCCGGAAGGTATGCTGGAGTGGAGAACGGAGCATCCGCCCCCGGCGGGGATGCACCCAGCGAGCATCAGCACGAAGGCAGGGTTCAGCGATGAAAGACACACTTGGAGTATTGCTAGCGGGCGGGCAAGGCGAACGGCTCTTCCCCCTCACCCGCGATCGCGCCAAACCGGCTGTGCCCTTTGGCGGACACTATCGCATCATCGACATCACTCTCTCCAACTGCATCAACTCCGGCCTGCGCAAGGTCTTCATCCTTACGCAGTACAAGGCGCTCTCGCTGAACCGGCACATCCGCGAAGGGTGGACGGGGATTGTGGCGCAGGAGCTGGGCGAGTTCTTTGAACTGCTGCCACCCATGCAGCGCACCGGCGCCAATTGGTACATGGGCACCGCCGATGCGGTTTATCAGAACATTTATTCCATCGGCAGCGAGCAGCCCAAGCACATGATCATCCTCCAGGGCGACGCCATCTACAAGATGAACTACGGCCGTATGCTGGCGTACCACAAGGAGACAAAGGCCGATGTCACGCTGGCCACGCTGCCGGTTCCGCCTGAACAGATGAAGCAGTTCGGCGTGGTGGAGGTGGGCAATACGGGCGAGGTGCTGGGCTTCCAGGAAAAACCCCTGACCACCAGCTTTCGCTCGCCCTTTAATCCCGGCTCCGTGGATGCCTCGATGGGCATCTATATTTTCAATACGGAAATTTTGCTGAAGGCGCTGATCGCTGATGCCGAGGATCCGGCTTCGATGCACGATTTTGGCCACGACATTTTGCCCAACATGCTGGGCAAGAAGAAGATGATGGCTTACAACTTCGTCGATGAGAACAAGAAGCAGGCGCTCTATTGGCGCGACGTGGGCACGCTGGACGCATATTACGACGCCAACCTGGACCTTTGCTCGGTTTCGCCGACCTTCAACCTCTACGACAAGAGCTGGCCGATCCGCACTCGCGTGCGCCAGTATCCGCCGGCCAAGTTCGTCTTCGGGGAGCCGGGCCGCTCGGGCATGGCGGTTAACTCGGTGATCACCGCCGGCGTCATCATCTCCGGCGCGTCGGTGACCAACTGCGTGGTCTCGCAGGATGTGCGCGTCAACTCCTACTCGACGGTAGACGCCAGCATCATCTTCTCGCACGTGAACATCGGGCGGCACTGCCGCATCCGGAGAGCCATCATCGACCGCCATGTGCACATTCCCGAAGGCACCATCATCGGCTACGATCCGGTCGAGGACAAGCGCCGCTACTTCGTGACGCCATCTGGCCTGACCATCGTCACCCGCGACGCCTCGCTCTTCGAGAATCCCGTCGAGCCGGAGTTCTCGCAGCGGTATTAGGGCAGGGAATTGAGATGAGCATGCCCGAACCGGAACTTACGATCAAGATGGACTCCCTGCTGGCGCGCATCCGCGAGTTGGCTGCGGCTTCGTATGATATCGACGCGCTGGAGAGAGGCGTCGTCGAGGCCATCGCCGAGCGGCTCCCGCATTACAACTGGACCGGCTTTTATTGGCTCGACCCCATTGATGCGGAGACGCTGGTCCTGGGAGCTTTTGTCGGCGAGCCGACACCTCATGTGCGCATCCCGGTCACGCAAGGCATCTGCGGCGCGGCGGTGGCTTCGGGCGAGACGGTGGTGGTGGACGACGTAATCGCGGACCCGCGCTATCTCTCCTGCTCAATCAAGACAAAGTCCGAGATCGTTGTTCCTATCCGTGCGCACGGCAAGGTCGTGGGCGAGATCGATATTGACAGCCACACGCCGGCAGCCTTCACGGAGATCGACCGCGGATTCGTTGAAGAAACGGCGCGCGTCGTCGGTGCGTTTATTGAGGAGCGTTGCGGCGAATCGATCTAATGTGACTTCTGGAAACCTGTTTTTATATCAATACACGACTTCAGTCGCGACGAACATATACGATCTCTCGCCGCCAACCAGTTCACATTGCTGGTAACAAACAAGTCTCTTCATGAATGATTTGTAGATACACGACAGTCTCTCCCAGGTCCGAAAATCCGGACCCGGGGCACCCAAACTAGAAGTATTTACATCAATAGGAACCTGCGCCGCCCGCCGACGAAACCCGGCTCGTGCGCCCACATGTCGGACTGCGAAAAGCCGATGACGATAATAAATAGACGGTGATCCAGGTATCGCGTACGACTCACGCGCAATGGAGCAGTTCGCGAATCTCGTCGTGCTGGCCCTCAACTGCCCACCCCTCCGGTGATGAATCAAACTTGGTATCCCGAATGGTGAGATCGGCGCCGTGCACCACAAGAAACTCGACCGTATCTTTGTGGCCATTGATCGCCGCCCAATGCAGGCCCGTCCCGCCGAAGACCCCTTTTGCATTGATGTCGGCACCGCGCTCGAGCAACAACGCTGCGACCGCCGTTTGGCCATTTCGGCAGGCGCAATAAAACGCGTGTGAAATAACGTCGCCTTTCATGCGGGCGGAATCGGCGACCCAGTGATCATCGGGCTCCGCGGGAGCCGGCTTGGCAAGCGACGCGAGGGGCGTACCTGAATCGAGAAACTCGCGAACCAAATCTAGCTTCCCGAGACACGCCGCCACCACGAGGTTCATCCCTTTCGCACCACGCGCCAGCAGCAGATCCGCAACCTTCGTGCTGCCCATGGTCGCCGACCAGTCGAGCGCAGTGTCGCCCCAGGATGTGGTCGCCTCCAAGTCTGCGTCCGAGTCTAATAGCATTTGGGCGACGTCGCAGCGATCATGTTCAGCGGCCCAATGGAGCGGTGTTTTGAGGTACTCGTTGCGCGCATGCACGAGACGAGGATCTGCGGTTAGGAGGCGCTCGACAACCGACATGTCTCCATCCTTGACGGCTTGGAAGATCGCGGCTGCGTCATTCATGATGATCCTCGACACTACGGTCTAAATTTAGGCTGCTCGGCGCGGCCCCTCAATCTCCTCAAGACGTCGTGTTCAACTTCAAAGAGCCATCGCTTGTTACCTCTTGCTGACGTTATGGCCAGCAGTTCTTCCAGCTCTTCCGGTTCCCCCTAATTAGACGAAACTGAAGTGATATCAGCACGCGATGGAACCTTCCCTTCCGGTTGGTCACACTGCAACTGCTGAGAGTTCCACGATTCGTGAGGCTCTGATCCGCCTTTTCGGCGCCGCTAACGCACGCTTGCCGAAAACTCAAATTTCAGCGCGCGAAGAGGTCAAGCGGAATGGCGCTGCCCATCACCTTGTAACCTTCGACGGACAGATGCAGGTGGTCGCCGCAGTCGTATGCGGGCAGCAGATGATCGGGATGCTCAGGGTCGCGCACTGCGGCATCGAAACCGATGACTGCGTCAAAGTGCCCCGCCGCGCGAATCCATTGATTGACCACCTGGCGGTCGGCCTCGCTGAGAGGGCCAGGATGATAGTACTCCGAGCCCACATACGGGGTGATCGTCGCTCCGTAAACGCGCAGGCCCTGCGCATGAGCGCGGGTGATGATTTGCTGATACGCGGCAGTGATTCGCTGCACCAGGGCCGCATGATCGGCTGCTGATACCTCTCCGCCGCGAGCCAGCCCGCCCAGGTCGTTCACGCCCTCAAAGACGATGACCCAACGCGCACCGGCTTGCGCCAGCACATCGCGATCGAGACGCGCCAGGACATTCGGCCCCAGGCCGTCGCTCAACAGGTGATTGCCGCCGATGCCCTGATTGGAGACGCCGATCTTGCGGGTCCTGGGCGACTCCTGAAGCCGTTGCGCCAGTACATTCGTCCAGCGGTTATTTCCATTGGTCGTGGAGCCGCGGCCGTCGGTGATGGAGTCTCCCAGAACCACCACGGCTGCCGCGCCCGGCTCGGCTTGCACATCAATCCCGGCAACCTGGTACCAGTGGTCCACATGCTTTGCTTCAGGCAGCTTCTCGGAGCCGACCAGGTCACCATGCAGGTAATAGGATGTGGCGCGCGAGCCTGGATGGCCGGTTTCTCTGGCTGGCAGCGAGTCCAGGTGAAAGGTCACCGCAATATCCGACAATGGCGCGGCGGGAAACTGCACCGGGTCCGAGATGAACTCCGCTCCCGGAGGAACGGTCACATCAGTGCTGCCCGCGAAGGTCAGCGGGTGATCGCTGGCCGGGTCAATCTCCGCCGAGGAGGGGGAAAGCGGCCGCGCAATATGCACCGATGTGAAGCGGAGCGCCTCTGTCCCAAATGCATTAGACAGATGCACGCGCAGAGCAGGGCCGCCCACGGAGAGGTGAAAGATCTGCCGCACCGTGGCATCGCGCAGGTCGTCAGCGGACAGAGCATTCTGCGGCTCGGGAATCTGCTGTGAAGCCGCCCAGGAGACAACCCAAACCGGGGCCCTGGGTTGATGGCCCCTGGCCCACGCGCAACCGGCGAGTAGGAGGAAAGCAAGGATCGCCGTGATTTTTCGTGTATGTGTCATGGGAGACGGTATACCATGGATTCCTGTGATCAGCCGGCGTTCTTTATTGCGGCAAGAATATCATTTTGGAGCATTCCCATGACTCACTCGTTGCGATCGTCCCTGCTTTGCATCTGCCTTTCCTGCCTGCTTGCCGCGTCCGCGCTGGCGCAACGAGCCGCCGCTCCGGAGCCGGGCGTGCTGACTGCCGATCAGGATCAGCACAAGATGATGGATCAGCTGGGCATCAAGGCGCTGCGCCCCGGGCCGAGCGGCAATGAGAAGGCGCCCAATCACGCCAACATCGACGAATCGAAGGCCAATCCTTATCCGAATCTTCCCGACCCGCTCACGATGAACAACGGCCAGAAGGTAACGACGGAGAAGATGTGGTGGGAGCAGCGCCGGCCGGAGATCGTCGAGATGTATTCGAAGTACGTCTATGGGCGCGTGCCCAACAGCGTGCCCAAGGTCACATGGACCGTGACCGCAGTGGATCACGAGATGATCGGTTTTACGCCGGTGACTGCCAAGGACCTGATCGGCACGGTGGACAACTCCGGTGATCCCGCCATCAACGTGCGCATTCACATGACGCTGGTCACACCCGCTTTTGCCAGAGGGCCGGTGCCGGTATTGATGATGTTTGGCCGAGCAGGATTCCCCAATCCCAACGAGCCCCGCGGTGACGATCTCAACCGCATCAACAAGGCCTGGAAGGCGCTGCTAATCCAACAGGATCCCTCGCTCAAGGATGTTTTTGCCCAGCATCCCGCATGGGAACCGCTCAAGGAGAGCCCCTTCTTTCAACGCCCCGAACTCAATGAAGACGGCGACCTGCCCAACACCTGGCAGTTGATTGGCGCGGGCTGGGGCTTTGCCCTGATTGATCCGGCCAGCGTGCAGGCGGATGACGGCGCGGGCCTGACGCGCGGCATCATCGGGCTGGTGAACAAGGGGCAGCCACGCTCGCCGGAGGATTGGGGCGCGCTGCGGGCCTGGGCATGGGGCGCGGGGCGCGGGCTCGATTACCTGGAAACCGATCCGGCCGTCGATGCGAAGCACGTGGGGATCGAAGGCGTCTCGCGGTACGGCAAGGCCGCGCTGGTCACCATGGCCTTTGATCAGCGCTTCGCCATGGTGCTGGTAGGCTCCAGCGGCAAAGGCGGAGCCACGTTGCTGCGCCGCAACTTCGGTGAAGCGGTGGAGAGCCTCACCGGTGGCGAGTACTACTGGATGGCCGGCAACTTCATAAAATACGGAGCCTCCGAAGCGACCTTCGGCGTCGGGTCGCCCGGCGACATCCCGGTCGATTCCAACGAACTGATAGCCCTCTGCGCCCCGCGCCTCACCTTCATCAGCTACGGCATCCCGGAGAAGGGCGACGCCCGCTGGCTCGACCACCAAGGCAGCTTCATGGCCACCGTGGATGCGGGCCGCGTCTTCGCTCTGCTGGGCGCCAAGGGCATCGGGGTCGAAGGCGACTACCATACCGCCAAGATGCCGCCGGTCAACACAGGACTGCTGGACGGACAGCTCGCCTGGCGTCAGCACGACGGCGGACATACCGACGCCCCCAACATGAAGTGGTTCATTCAGTGGGCCGACAAGTTCATCGGCCACACTCCGGTGCAGTAGTTTCGTTCTCCATGCAGGGGTTCCCGCGTGATAACGGTGAACGAACTGGTGGGCTGGAACGTCAAATGAAGAGCTTGCGGAACCAAGTGGATGGTTCGTTCGTATATTCTCAGGATTGTTCATGCCGCGCGCTCTGCAACCCTGCTCCGCGCGCACAAGTCTGTATGAAAGCCGCAGGACGGTCAATGTATGCTGTTGCTGATTGACGAAATCCCGATTTCAATTCCGCCAAATCTCCAAAGAAAGGGAAACGACTGTGATGAAGACGTTAGTCTGTGTCTTGATGTGCCTTTTTCCGCTAGTAACCGCTGCTGGAGCGCAGGATAAGATGGCTGCCGGAGTTCCGCCCTTGATCGATCGAGAACTGATCTTCGGCAATCCCGAGATAGCGGGAGCCGAGCTTTCCCCGAACGGCCAGTACCTTGCCTTCGTGAAGCCATGGAAGGAGACGCTCAATGTCTACGTGAAGGCGGTCGGCGAGCCCTTCAGTGCGGCGCGGCTGCTGACCACGGAGAGCAAGCGTCCCATTGCCGGATTTTTCTGGACGCGGGACAGCAAGTACATTCTCTACGTCAAGGACCATGACGGAGACGAAAACTATAACGTCTATGCGGTAGATCCCGCAGCCATGCCGGCGGCGGGCGCGGATGCTGCGCCCTCGCGCGATCTGACCGGGCTGAAAGGCGTGCGCGTGGTACTCTACGCGCTTCCCAAGAGCGACCCGGATATTGTTTACATCGGACTGAACGACCGGGACAAGGCCTGGCACGACCTCTACAAACTGAAGATTTCGACCGGCGAGAAGACTCTGTTGCGCAAGAACACGGACCGCATTGTCGGCTGGGACTTTGACCTGAAGGGTCAGTTGCGGCTGGGAATACGCAATGCCGATAACGGCGACACGGAGATTCTGCGCGTGGATGCCGACAAGCTGACCAAGATCTATTCCTGTTCAGTCTTTGAGACCTGCGGTACGCTGCACTTTCTCCCCGATAACAGCCGCGTCTATATCGAGACCAACAAGGACATGAATCTGATTTCGCTGATGCTGCTGGATCCGGCGACGGGCAAGACGGAGATGGTGGAGTCGGACCCGCTGGGGCAGGTGGATTTCGGCGGGGCGCTGTTCTCCGAGAAGACCGAGGAGCTGGTGGAGACCTGGTACGTCCACGACAAGGTAAAGACTTACTTCAAAGAAAAGGCCTTCGGCGCGGACGACCATTGGCTTCAGGAACATTTCAAAGGCGAATTCGTCAGTGTGGTTTCGCGCACCGCGGACGAAAAGACCTGGCTGGTGACGGCGCACAGCGACACCGAGCCGGGACAGACGCTGATATTCGACCGCAAGACGCACAAGCTGACTCCCCAGTATAAAATCCGGTAGAAGCTGCCGCGCGAGGAGCTGGCGGAGATGAAGTCCGTCACCTACAAATCCTCGGACGGGCTGGAGATTCCGGCGTATCTGACGCTGCCCA
>Ga0326727_10005495_pt1 | contig 36167 bp, 34 predicted proteins | sample MB2enrmetagenome_FD_207643 | JGI IMG/M metagenome (GOLD analysis project Ga0326727, IMG submission 207643) | Lab enriched peat soil microbial communities from McLean, Ithaca, NY, United States - MB29MY | ecosystem: Environmental > Terrestrial > Soil > Wetlands > Peat | place: USA: New York...
CAGCTTCGCCTCCGGCTGCCGCCAGTAGAGCACGTCGTCGGCCACGGTCACCGGGCAGCTCACCGCCTTCCTCACCTGCTCCACGTATTCGATGGCCTTTTCTTCCGTCAGCTTGTGATCCGACCAGGAAACCAGAATCTCGTTGCCCACGGCTACGGCCACCACGATCTTTTTGTAAGTGTTTGCCAGGCGGATGGCGGTGGCAATCTGCGCCGCGTTCTCGCCTTCCTTGCCGGGCTTGCCGTCCAGCCACGCTCCCAGCACCACCTTGATCCCCAGCCTGTTGCGCTGAATCACCTCCAACACATCCTGGGAGTGCTGGTCTCCGCCATAAAGCCGAATCAGCTTCCAGTGCTTCTCCAGAATCCTCATGTCCTCCAGAATCTGCGTCTGGGTAGGGAACTTCAACAACTGCGGGTTCTGGCCCTGGCGATAACCGGAGTAGTCAATGGCGTTGCCGTACCACTTCTGCACGGTAAGGTCGGGCTTGCGTGCGCCCTGGTCAGCCGCCCGCGCCACGCCCGCCAGGCCCGCCAACGCAACACTGAGCAAAGCCGCCTTCAAAAAAACGTTTTTCATCACTCGATCTCCCCGCGCCGTTGCTTGAGTTCCGCCTCAATCTTCACCATCAGCGGATCGCTGAGCGGATAAAGCAGCATCAGCGCCGCGGCCAGCACCATCATGCCGCAGGGAATCCAGCTCATGGAGAGAATGATTCCATGCATGGAGCGCGCCGACTGCTCCACGTTGGCCACATAACCGAAATACGTGAGAAGCAGGCCGAATACCCATGCGCCGAAGGCGAACCCAACCTTGGTGGCGAAGATGGCCGAGGCAAAAAACAATCCAGTATTGCGCCGTCCTGTCCGCCATTCGGCGTGGTCGGCCGTATCCGCAAACATCGCCCAAACCAGCGGCGAATTGAAGCCGATAATGAAGCTGGAGATGATTTGCAGCGCGAAGATCATCGTAATATCGGTGCTGCCCGGCAGGCAGAAGCCGCCAATCACCAGGCCGCCGCCGCCGATGGCGAAGATAAAGAGCGGCTTTTTGCCGAATATTTTTGTCAATCGCGTCGCCAGCATCACCGCGGCTATGAATGCAAAGCCGTTCACCACCATGAACGCGCCCACCAATGATTCGCGGTGCAGATAGTACTTGAAGTAGTAGGTGGAGGCTGAGCCCTTGACGGCGAAGGCGGCCAGAACCAGCAGCAGCACGCCCACTAGCATAATCCACGGCACGCTGCTGAACAGGCTGCCTAAATCGCGCTTGATCGCCGTATCTTGTTCAAACGTTTTAATCTGGTTGATTAAATAAAAAATAATTGCACAATTGAGAACAAAAGCGACAGCGAGTATCAATGTAGATTGCTGTGTAGTATGCAGTGATCTCACGAAGAGGGTTAAGATGAATAGTAATCCTGACGCAAGAGAGAAATAAATAGTAACGCGGCGCGCCCATTTATATACAAGCATCAGACCTACTCCGGTAATAGCAATAATTACCGCAAGCAGGCAATAAATTGCTTTCATCGCTATATAAATCGCAGGCGTCATTAATGGACTTAAACCCGCCTCGTATGGTAACTGCAATATTTTTCCAGTGGCAAGATCATATGAAAGAACACCCGCAATGAGGAACAAGTAAAGTGCAATCGCGGTAACGAAGAACGGCCGATTCCATTTCGGCGCGATATGCACCGGCGGCGTCACGCGTTCGTGCGTGGTCAGGAAGCAGAGCACCAGCAGAATAATGGCCAGAATGCCGTAGAAAACCATGGTGAGCTGCCAGCCGCGCGCATCGTTGCCCTGGCCGAACCAGCCGACAAATTTCAAGGTGAAGTACTGGATGAAGGTTCCGGCGGTGAATGCGCCGATAAAGCGAATCGACGAGATCGAGGTGCGCTCCAGCGAATTCGGCGAAATCACGCCCATCAGCGCGCTGTACGGGATGTTCACCGCGGTGTAGATGAACATCAGCAGGCTGTATGTAATGTAGGCGTAGATGACCTTGCCGCCGCCGCTCAGATGGGGCGTGGTGAAGGTGAACACGCCGGCCACGGCCAGGGGCAACGCGCCCCATAGCACGTAGGGCCGGAAGTGGCCCCAGCGCGTCTGAGTGCGGTCGGCAATCGATCCCATCACCGGATCGGCCACCGCGTCGGCCAGCCGCGTCACCATCAGCATGGTGCCAACCGCCGCCGCAGAGATGCCGAAGACATCCGTGTAGAAGAACATCAGGTACCATTCGAAGGTCTTCCAATAGAGATTCGATGCCGCGTCCCCAAATGAGTATCCGATCTTCTCCTTGAGAGAGATGCGGTCTGCAGGCGGGATGATGATCTTTTCGGCTTTCACACTAGCCTCGTTTCTTCAGCACACAACACAATGCCGGTTTCAGCAATCGCACTGTCCAGCCTAGTTGCGCGCCGTGCGAAGCGTCAACAGTTGAAAATCAAACACGCGGCGGGAGGCGACGGCCGTCCAGCCGCGGTTCATCGGCAGGTCACATTCTTTCCTTCTTCGGCGTCCTTCATAGAAACGTATATAGCCGTTCGCTAAGCTCTACAATGAAGGCGGTATGGCAACCACCGTCCGTTCGCACGCAAAGATCAATCTCGGCTTGTATATAGGCGCGCCGCGTCCCGATGGCTTCCACTCCCTGTCCACCGTCTACCAGACGCTGGAACTCTATGACCTCGTTTCGGTTACGGCGCGTCCGACGGCGGCTACGTCCCTGCGGCTGACCTCTAACGACAGCCGCGTTCCCACCGATGAGCACAACACCGCCTGGAAGATAGTCGTGCTGGTGCTGGAGGCGTTGGGTCTCACCGCCGATGTCGAAATTCATATCGAGAAGCGGCTGCCGGTACAGGGCGGGCTGGGGGCGGGCTCGGCCAATGCCGTAGCCGCGCTGGTGGGGCTGGAGGCGGAGCTGGGGATTGCAAATCAGCACGTCGGCAAGTCAGTGAGTCGGCGAGTCAGCATACCGGCGGACTGGTCTGCCCGCCGCCTCAAGATTGCCGCCCAGGTTGGCTCTGACGTGCCACTGTTTCTCATCGGCGGAGCGGTTCTGGGCCGGGATCGCGGCCAGCAAGTCGAGCCCCTGCATGACTTTGAGCCGGTCTGGTGCGTGGTAGCCACGCCGGAGGTGGGCGTCTCCACCCCCCAGGCCTTTCGCGACTGGGACTCGCTCTGCATGGCCGAGGGTTTGACCGCGAGGGCCAGTGCGGATAAACTGGAACAGTTGAGCCGCGCCTATGCCAGCGCCTTCAGGGAAGCGATTCCCGAAGGAGGGCAGGGAGCAGGCTCCTCCGGTGTTCCCTCCATTGAAGGGGACCTGGCCGGGCTCCGAGAGTCCGCGCTTGTCCGCACCGGGATTATGAGCTGGATCGAGAACGACTTTGAACGCGTCGTCTTTCCCCAGCATCCTTCCCTTGCAGAGATCAAGCGCATTCTTATGGGCCTCGACACACCGGGGGCAGCCCTCCATGCCTCGCTGTCAGGCTCCGGCTCGGCGCTCTTCGGGTTGTATCGGACCCGCGGAGATGCGGAAGCAGCGCGTGAGCGTCTGCGCGCAGCAGAAGTGCGGAGCACATTGACCCGCACCCTGCCGCGCTCGGAATACTGGCGCGATATGCTTCTGCCGTAAATAGGTTGACAGCCGTCCGTTGCGCAAGCGAAACTCGGCAACGGCTGCAAAGTTGGGCGATCGTCTAATGGTAGGACAGTGCCCTTTGGAGGCACTTGTCCAGGTTCGAATCCTGGTCGCCCAGCCAAGTTCTATGCAAGTGGAACCCGGAAACAGCCAAAGCAAACCAGCTTGGAGGTAATTCGGAGATGAAAGCGGAGCTAGTGATCAACGAAGAAACACAACAGAAGAGCGAGCCGAAGACGCCGGGCGATGGCGCCGGCAAAGAGCCTGAAACCCTGGGATTTGCTTTATCCGCGCCGGATGCAGCCGCCAGGTCCAAAGAGGCCAAACCATCTGGCGAACGCAAACGCAGCCGAAACCTGAGCGAGGACAAGCGCTTCAAGCTCTTCAGCGGCACGGCCAACCGGCCGCTGGCCGAGGAGATCGCCACTCACATTGGGGTGAAGGTGGGCGAGGCCAAGATGCAGCGCTTTGCCGACGGCGAAGTCTACTTCCAGTTGCTGGAGAATGTGCGCGGCGTCGATGTGTTTATCGTCCAGCCCACCTGCTACCCGGTAGACCAGCACCTTGTGGAGCTTTTAGTGATGATCGACGCGCTCAAGCGGGCCTCGGCGGCCAGAATCACGGTGGTGGTGCCCTATTACGGCTATGCCCGCGCGGACCGCAAAGACAAGCCCCGTGTAGCCATCAGCGCCAAGCTCGTCGCCGATCTGCTGACCACCGCCGGCGCCAACCGCGCCCTCTTCGTTGATCTGCACGCGGCGCAGATTCAGGGCTTCTTTAACATTCCCGTCGATCATCTTTACGCCAGCCCGGTGATGGTGAGCTATTTCCAGAAATTGAACCTTCCCAACCTGACGGTGATTTCGCCGGACCCAGGGGGCGTGGAGCGAGCGCGCTTTTTCGCGCAGAAGATGGGGGCGCCGCTGGCCATCGTGGACAAGCGCCGCACCGACATCAATGTTGCCGAGGTGATGAACGTGGTCGGCGACGTGGATGGCAAGAGCTGCCTCATCCTCGACGACATCATCGACACCGCCGGCACGCTGGTGAAAACCGCCGACGCGCTTTACGATGCCGGCGCGGCCGCAGTTTATGCCGCCGCTAGCCACGCCGTACTTTCCGGTCCGGCCATCGAACGCATTGCCAACTCGCGTCTTCAAGAGGTGGTGGTTACCAACACCATTCCCCTGCGCGAGGCGGCCCAGAAGCTATCAAAAATCAAAGTGCTTTCTATCGCCGGCCTGCTGGGCGCGGCTATCGAGAGCATTCACATGGAAACCAGCGTAAGTTCGCTGTTTAATTAAGAGATCAGGGGTCAGAGATCAGAGATCAGTGACCCGGATCTATCAGTAATCGTCAGTTGTCGGAAGACGGTGTGAGGGGATCGGCAAGCAGTTTTACTGATCTCTGATCTCTGATCTCTGACCCCTGCCTTAACAAAGGGAGCGGACCTCATAAGCCGTGCCCGAAACCAGGAAACGAGAGAACGAATGTCCGAAGTAGTCGTAGCCAAGCCCCGTGAGGGCAAGTTCAACAAGAATGCCGCGCGCCGGTTGCGCGCCGCGGGCAAGATTCCTGCCGTGCTTTATGGTCCGGGACACGATCCGGTGGCCATCGAAGTGGACCCCAAGCAGATTTCCCGGATTCTATTCTCCGAGACCGGCCACAACACGATCTTTGATGTCGAAGTCGCCGGCAATAAGCCGGCCAAGGTCATGATCGTCGATTTGCAGCGTGAACCGCTGAAAGACCAGTTGATTCACATCGATATGAAGCGCATCGCCATGGACAAGGTTCTGCGCGTCAGAGTGAGCGTCAAGCTGCTGGGGATTCCGGCGGGCGTAAAGGAAGGCGGCGTTCTCGACCAGGTCATGCGCGAAGTAGAGATCGAGTGCTTGCCGGCCGACATTCCCAGCCACATCGATGCGGATGTCAGCCACCTGGAATTGCACCATGTGTTGCGTGTCAGCGGGTTGCCTCACTCGGAAAAGATCAAGTACCTCAACTCCGAGGATGCGACCATTGCCCACGTAGCCACGATTCGCGAAGAAGCGCCTACGCCTACAGAAGTCGAGGCAGCGGAGGCGGCGGCAGCAGCGGCGGCAGCGGCAGAAGGGGCTGCGCCTGCCGAACCAGAGGTTGTCAGGAAGGGCGGCAAACCGGCGGCGGAAGATGCGGCCAAGAAGCCCGAAGCGGCAGCCGCGGCAAAGAAGCCCGAGGCTAAGAAGTAACCCTTGGCCGAGGCAAGCCAGTTCGATCACTCCAGCGAGCAGAAATCGCTCGCCGGGGCTCTCGAATCCGGTGCGCGCAATGGCCCGTTTTTGGTGATCGGGCTGGGCAATCCGGGAGCGGAATATCTGTGGACCCCGCACAACGCGGGATTCATGGCCATCGACCGCATCGCCCAGCAAGAGGGAGTTGTGGTCGGCAACCGGCGCTGCCGGGCCGTTACCGCAACCTGCCGCATGGCGGGGCGCGTGGTGGTTCTGGCCAAGCCGGAGACGTTCATGAACCTGAGCGGGCTGGCTGTGGCCGCGCTGGTTCGGGAGTTTGAGGTGGACCCGGCACGGGATCTGCTCGTCATCCATGACGAACTGGACCTGGTGCTGGGCAGCTTCAAGATCAGGGAGCGCGGATCGCCAGCCGGGCACAACGGAGCCCGCAGCGTGACCGGCGCCCTAGGCACTCAGGAGTGGTTGCGCCTGCGTATTGGCGTGGGGCTTGATCTTCCGCCGGAGGCGATTGCCGCTGGCGGCGGGCGTCCCGGCAGGGATTACCTGCTCTCGCCCATGCGCAAGGCGGATTTGGCGGTGCTGGATGAGGTGCTGGACAGGGTGGCAAACGCGACGCGGCGCATCCTCGAAGCGGGGCCTGCAGCCGCGATGAACGAGTTCAACCGCCGCGAGCGAAACTCGCCGGCGGAGGAGTAACAACAGCATGAAGCGCCGGGATTTGCCGGCGGCCATAGCTGAAGAGCAAGGCTGGATAAGCAAGGCTGAAAATCAGGGTTGACCCTGACGCATTCAGCGGAAAAGGAAACCGGATGTCCCGTTTGTATGAGGTTATGTTCATTGTTCGGCCCGACGCGGCTGAAGAAGATGTTGACAAGCTGATCGCCGGCTTCTCCGACAACGTCGCCAAGGGTGGCGGGGTGGTCAAGACGGTGGAGAAGATGGGCAAGCGCAAGCTGGCCTACATGGTGCGCAAGTTCAACGATGGCAACTACGTTTTAATGACCATCGAGGCCAACGGCGCGGTGGTGCTCGAACTGGAGCGCCGCTTGCGCGTTACCGAACCGGTGATCAAGTTCATCACCGTGCGCATCGACGAGGAAGAGAAGCGCCTGGCCAAGGTAAAGGCCCTGCGCGGCGTCCGCCGGAGCGCCACACCGGCAACCCCGGCAGCTGCGCATGCTTCTGTCGCTGAGCCGGCATTGGAAGACGCAGAAGCCGCTGAGTCGGCTGCGGTTTAACCAGTAGTAGGCAATCAGTTGAGGATAGTCGGTTGAAACGTATTATCTGATCACTGATCACTGTCCACTGTTCACAAGAGAGTAAAGAGGAAACAGCATGTCTGAAGAGATTCAAGCAAAGGCGCTCGAGACGAGCGCGCCTGAAACGCCCCAAGCAGCCTCCGGTCCTGGTTCAGCACCGGCACGTTCCGGCGGACGGCCCGGCGGACGGCCAGCAGGTGGCGGACCCGGCGGACGCGGCAAGTTCTTCCGCCGCAAAAAGGTCTGCAAGTTCTGCACCGAGAAGATCGACGCGATCCCTTACCGCGATGTGCGGCTGCTGCAAGGCTTTGTGGCCGAACGCGGCAAGATCGTGCCCCGGCGGCTCACCGGCGTCTGCACCACGCATCAGCGCCGCCTCACCCGCGCCATCAAGCAGGCCCGGAACATCGCCCTGCTTCCATTTGCCACGCGGCACTAATGCGCTTCCAGGTCTAGTAATTCTGGAATCGCCGTAACCATCGGCTGCCGTTCTGCCGGCTTTCGCGCGCTCTTGAATCTGGGAGTGCGATGCGCGAAGTGATTTTGGCGGAAGGCAATATTGTGGATGCCGAATAAACCGAGTGCGGTGCGCTTTAGCCCAAAGTCCCTGTCCAATCAAGACGAGACCGGCGCCGGCGGCAGACCGCACACAGGAGAATCAATCATGGAAGTCATTCTGAAGGAAGACGTATTACACCTGGGCAACCGCGGCGATCTGGTTAAAGTGGCCGACGGCTATGCCCGCAACTATCTGCTGCCCCGCAAGCTGGCCATGCAGGCCACGCTGGCCAACAAGGCCGTCATCGAGCAGATGAAGGCCTCCGCCGCCCGCCGCTTTGCCACGGAGAAGGCGCAGGCCGAGGTGCAGGCCGCCAAGCTCGAGCCAGTCGTGCTCGAATTCACCCGCAAGTCGAGCGAGGCCGGCCATCTCTTCGGCTCCGTCACCTCCTCCGACATCGCCGCCGGTTTGGCGGCGCAGGGATTCGAGATCGATCGCCGCAAGATTCACCTCGACGAGCCGCTCAAGAGCGTCGGCGAGTTCAACGTGGCCATTCGTCTCTACCGCGAAGTCACCGCGCACGTGAAGGTCAAGGTTTTGGCCGAAGCCACGGAAGAAGAAGCCAAGCCCGCCGAGTCCGCCGCCGAAGCTGCCAAGGCCGAGTAGCTACTTTTCTTGCGCACCTCCGCCTCTCGGTTAGCCGGTGGGCGGGCGTGTATTTAAGATTGCTCTATGCGAATTGTTGTTTTCCTCGCTTTGCAAAGAGTGTGTAGGATGCGGTACTCGGCAAAATTCAACGGCGCGTCTGCTCCTTGAGTACGATTTCCCTGTAGGCTTGGAAACTTGTCTGACGGTCAACGCGCTTGCCCCCTGCCACCAGTTCCGCCATTCGTTTCTGATGCGCCGCCCACGTGTCGCTGGCGCTGGCTGCTGGATAGACATTGCACACAATAGCGGGAATATATCCGCTGTCGTCCCCGAAGTTCTTCGATACAAGAACAGTCCCATCCTGAAAACGAGTATGGAACGTGAAGCCAAGGCTGTTTGGATGGGCGTAAGCAGACTTGTCTCGTGAAATGAACACTGGGTTTCCAGTAAGAAGTTTCGTCCCATTTTGCACGGCCATTGGCACTCCGCCGCGCCACATTTGAAAAACGATAATGGCCGGAAGAATTAGCAGCATACGAAACACCGAAGTGGAGTCTCCAACAAAAAATGCGAGGTCGAAGCCCAGGTCTGTCAGTAGGGCCGTTTCGGCTCGATACCTCGTCCGCGCGCGCAGCTCGAACTCAGGAGAGAAAATCTGGACCAGATCAGGGGTGCCGACTGTCCAATTAAAGAGGGAGGGGAGCATTCTCAGAAAAATTACAACGGCAAAGAAGATTGCTAAAATGATATGCCGATTGAATTGCTGCTTGTATCTTGCCGGCAAACCTCCGGCGATCAAGGCTAACATGAGTCCAAAGACAAACGCTATCACGATAGGAAGCGCTGATTTTTGTTTGCTTCGCGTGCCGGTTTGAGTATTTACCGCACTTCTTTCACTTTCTCTTTCCACGTCATTCTCCTTACACGCTCGCCAACAGCAAATCCTACCACTCCTACACCATCGCCCGTTCCTTCATCGTCAGGTACTGGTTCAACATTGATGAAATGAGTGTTTCCGACTATGCCTCATATGAAATATCCGAGAAAGCCTGGAAACTGATCTGACGGTCGATTTGCTTTCCTGCTGCTTCCTGCGCCTGAATCTGCTTCTGGTGCTCGGTCCATGTGTCGCTTATGCTAGTATTTTTCATGATGTGAGTTACAACCATTGACCCATATTTTGTTTTGCCGCCATAGTTTTTCGTCAAGAGAATCGTGCCATCCTGAAAGGCAGTGTGGTATTTCATTCCAAGTTGGTTCGGGTGGGCATAGGTGGTCTTATTAATTGAAATGAATATTGGAAACCCAAAAAGCAATTTCGATCCATTCTGTACGGTTGCCACCTCACGATTGAGCCACATAATTAAAAAAAGAATAGCTGGGTAAATCAGAAGAAGGCGGTATAGTGGGAAGGCCTCGCCATAGAAAAATAGGGGTGTGAATCCTAAATTCGCCAGTTGGTTGAATTCAGAGCGATACCGATTTTGAATTCTATGTTCAAACGTAGGAGAAGAGATTTGTACGTGCTCAGGGGGGCCAGTAAGCTGCTTGCTAAACAGTGCGGCAATAATAATTAGGAGGAGGAGTATCTGTACGACTCCCCATGGTACGTGTATTGCCCACAGCAGAGCGATAAGAGTTACCTCTAAAGAGATAATCAAAGCGGATGCTCTTAACACGCCACGTTTACCAGTTTGAGATTCGGACTGATGCCCTTGATTGTCTGTTTCCATGTCTTTCTCCTTGCCGATTTTCCCAACAGCAAATCCTACCATTCCTACACCATCGCCCGTTCCTTCACCGTTAAATACTGATTCAGCACCGACGAAGTGAGCGCCTCGGGGTTCAGGTCGAGCGTGAGCGCGCCCTGCTCGTGCAACCGCGCCAAAAGCACTTCGCGCCGGCCGGCCATCTCCTGTGCGGCGGAGGCGCGGAACATCTGCTCCACATTCGTTGGCTTTGCCTGGGCAATCCATTCCACCTCCGGCTGGGCCATGGCGACGAACAGAAGCAAGTGGCGGCGCAGCAGTTGCAGCGCGCCGTCGATCACCTCCGGGCGCATCGCGGTCTCGGCCAAATCCGTCACCCACAAAATCAATGACCGTCGCGGTTGCAGGCGGTTCAACGCGGCCGTGGCTCTCAGGTGATCGGCCTCGCCGGATTCCGTGTGTACCTGGGCCAGCAACTCGATCAGTTGCCGCATGTGGGCCGCGCCGCGACCGGGCAAAAGCCGCTGCTGAATCTTCTGCCCATAGGCCAGCAGGCCCACCCGGTCGCCGGAGTAGAGCGCCAGTTGGGCCAGCGCAACAGCGGTTGTGCAGGCGTGGTCGAGCTTGCTACTTGGCGTAGGGCCGGAATTGTCGGGCGACTGCGCAAGGGCCACCCGCGCCCGCATCAGCCGCCCGCAGTCGAGCACGATCCACACCGGCTGGCTGCGCTCGGTCTGGTACTGGCGTGTAATGAGGCTGCCGCGCCGCGCCGTGGCCGTCCAGCAGATGTCGCGCAGGTCGTCGCCCTCGCGGTACTCGCGCAGGCTCTCGAAGTCGCGCCCCAGTCCCCGTTGCTGTGAGCGGCGTAGTTGCAGATCAATCTGGCGGCTGCGGGCCAGGTAGATTTGCTGCTCCTCGCCGGTGCGCAACGCCGGGTAAACGCGCACCGTTTGCGTAAGCGGCGCCCGGGCCCAGCGTTCAGCCAGCCCCAAACCCGAGCGGTAGCGCACATAGAGCCAGCCTGTCTCCCAGTCTCCGCGCTCTTTGGGTTCGACGCGATAGCGCAGCTTGGCCGGCACATGCGGAAACGCAGTCAGCCGCAGCGTCTCCGGCTCTTCGACCAGCGCCGGCGGAAGATCGTCCACCATCCGGCACTCAATAATCATCCGACTGTGATTTTCAATCGTCAGCTCGATTTCGGTCTCGCTATCGAGCGCCGGAGCATTTGACCAGCTTCGTTCAACTGTCAATTCTGCCGCCGCGGGCAAACGCAGGCCATCGAGCAGCGCGAACATCAGCACCAGCCCGTCCCAGGCCAGCATCGTGTAGGCCAGCCGCCCATCCCAGAATCCCGGAATCAGCCAGAGGAATCCAGCCAGCAGCAGCCCGATGCTCCGCGGCGTGAGCCCGAAGCTCCAGCGGCGTCGCCGCTCGCAAACGGCGCTCACCGGATCGGGATGAAGAGAGGGTGCAATCATTGTTGATCGTCCATCACATCGAAATTCGGAAACAGTGTTCTTAAAGAAAGAGCGTTTTATCGGGAAGCAACCCTCTTACAATTCCTCTCATTTTGAAGGCCACAAGAGTGCCTCTTCAGACGCTTCGCATCTTTGAAACTCTAAGCCGGAAAAGTCCGCGATTTGTTGACTCACTTCGATAGGGCCTAACACTCCATCTTGTAAGCGCAAGCGATAAAGGCATCCTGACTGACTGAAGAGTAGATCACCCGTTGGCGACCAGTCTGCCCATTCACTTCTCCCAATCTTTCCGATATATCCGTTCTTTCCCGTGACTATATGCTCGATAAGGTGCCAAGGGCCATTGCGTTCATTGATTCCAATGAGCGACATTTGTAAGATGAAGTCCTCAGGGTGCAACGGATGGGCTTTCTGCCAAGTCACCGGGGGATCGAACTCAATCATAAACTTTGATCCAAATTCGTCCTTCGTCTTGCTGGGGTAATCGGTCAGTTTCCAGCCGTCTCTCGCCAAGCGCCTCGACCAAGGTGAGGATGGGTCATACTCATTCCAGGAGTTGCGATCGATCTTTCCAACGGTCAGCCATTTTGGAAGTGAAAAGCCCTCTGCAATGCCAGATTCCTCCCAGGGCTGACGATCAAGTGCGATCTCGCTTCTCGATAAAAACAGGCCACCACCGCCGAATGTATTATTCTTTTTCCAAAGTGCCAGCGCAGTGAAGTAAGGCGGGCGGCTTACAGCAGACCAGGAGGAAAGTGATCTACGATTATCCGATGCAAAATACAGCAGCATGTCTCCTTCAGGAGATAAATCGCAGCGTGTCTCGTAGACCCTTGCTTTAAGCCACTGACCGATTTCAAAGGTGTCATCTTCCATATTCCACTTGATCAAAAGAACTTGTTTACTTGGGCTGCGGCGAAATATCACACCAACAGGCGCATTACGAGCGACAATTACGAAAAGACGCGTGGATGATTTAACTTCTTTCATATTCAACTCTCCTCATTGCCTCGGCACCGGCACAGCGGCAATCACGTCGGCCAGCACGCGGTCGGCGTCGAAGCCCTCCAGCTCAGCCTCGGGCTTCAGCATCACGCGATGCCTCAGCACCGGTTTCACGGCGCGCTTCACGTCGTCAGGCAGCATGTAGTCGCGGCCATCGAAGGCGGCCGCCGCCTGGGCCACGCGCATCAGGCTCACCGTCGCGCGAGGACTTGCGCCCAGCAGCAGCGTGGGCCACTCCCGCGTCCGCCGCGCCAGCGCCAGAATATACGTGGTCAGCTCCGGCTCAATCCTGATCGCCCTCACCTCGGCGCAGGCCGCTGCCAATAATTTATTTGGAATGGGCGCAATCCGCGCGTCTTCCAGCAATCCCGCGCCTGAGCCGCCCGAAACATTATGGTGCCGCTCCAGAATCTGCCGCTCCTCCTGCTCGCTGGGATAGGCCACGCGAATCTTCAGCAGAAATCTGTCCAGTTGCGCTTCGGGCAGCGGGTACGTGCCCTCGAAGTCGATTGGATTTTGGGTTGCAAAGACGGTGAACCAGGCGGGCAGCTGACGACGCTTGCCGTCCGAGGTCACCTGCCGCTCTTCCATGCATTCCAGCAGCGCGGCCTGGGTGCGCGGCGGCATGCGGTTGATCTCATCCACCAGCAGCAGGTCGGTAAATACCGGTCCGGCATGGAAGACGAAGTTGTCCTGAGCGGATTTAGCGCCGGGGCGCAGAATCGTCGTGCCCAGAATATCGGCCGGCATCAGGTCAGGCGTGGCCTGCACGCGCTGAAAGCCGAGGCCCATCAGCCGCCCCAGCGCTTTGACGATCAGCGTCTTTGCGATGCCAGGCACGCCTTCCAGCAGCGCATGGCCCTGGCAAAGAACGGCGATCATCACCTCCTCGATCACCTCTCCCTGGCCGGAGATCACCCGGCCCAGCTCCGTGCGCGAGTGTGCGATAAGCTGGCTGGTCGCGCGCAACCCCTCCGGGCCTTTAGCATTTTGCTTTGCATCCTGCTTCTGTTTTTTTTCCTTGCTCATAAAGCCCTTTCCTGCGGTTTGGATTAAATCTTCTCAGATTGTGCGGCAATATTGCCTGGCTGATTTCCCGGTCTGGCCGCTTCCTTCAGCTTTTCGTAGTGCCCGTGCTGCGTCTGAATCAATTTGAGCGCCTGTTGCGAATTGACGGTTTCACTCCATGCGGCCTCTTCGCAGGCGGCCAGATCCGCTTCCAGGCCGGCATCCGCGCGCGGAAAGCGCCGCCGAATCACCGCCGCCAGCTCCACCGCGCCCATCTTGCTCGCCCGATGCCCGCAGAGCCGCAAGCTGTGCCTCCGGAAGCGCTCCCATGCAACCGCGACGGCCGTCGATGCGGCGCCGGCATTGCGATAGAGCGCGCCCAGCGCCTCAATAAATTCAGTAGGCTTAGCGCGCTCCGGAGGCGTCAGGTCGCGCACCGGCCCGCTGCGCCGGCTGAAGCTGAGCACCACCAGCAACGCCAGCACCGGCAGGCCAATCCACAGCAGGGTCCATGACGCTCCGCCTGCGTAGCTCCACGTGGAGCGAACCACCCCGTGCAGCGACTCATCCCAGTAGAAGCGATGCCCGTCGCGCGGTCCCAGCGAAGCCAGCAGCAGATCGAGATTGTGGGCTCGGCCCAGCGAGCCGTTTTCCAGAGGCGTGGAGCTGGCCCACCAGACAATGTGTCCCTTGCCCCAGTCGTACTCCACCACCGCCGCATGATTTGCGCAACTGTATTCAACGCGCTGCGCCGGGTTGCCCACATTCCATGTAGCCTGCGGAACCATCCACACCTCGCCCGTTCCAGCCAGCGCATCCAGCCCCTCCGGCTCCAGCTTGCACGCGGCAAAGTGAAACTCGCCGGGCGTCTCCGCGGCCTCGCCGGGTAACATGTATCCGCCCAAGTAACCTGTGGAGAGCACGCGCCCACCGCGCTCCACAATTTTGCGCACCGCCTTGATCTCCTCCGGCTCGCGGGAAAACGGCTGGGCAAAGATCACCACCGTCTCCGGTCCGGCCGTCGCAGCCAACTCGCTCAGCGGCCGCTCCCAGCGTTCAATCGAATAATTGGAGCGGAGCAGCGTCTCGTAAGCGGCGCGCGCTCCATGTTGTCCGGCCAGGTAGGTCGAAGGCAGTGGATTATCGTTGTCGTTTTCTCTGGGCAGCAGGAAGCCGGTGGCCACCGCCAGCGCCAGCGCAATTCCCACGCACCACAGCAGCAGTTTGCGATCCTGGGCGTCGAGCGTGGAGAGAAACTTCATCGCCCACCGCCTTCTGTAGCCCCGCTGCCCGAGATCAACCCCTCCGCCAGTTTTTCAGCCTGCGCGTAATCGCTCTCGCCCGCCTTTCGTCCGCCGTACCATGTCCGCTCAAAGCTGCCGGTAAGCGTGGCCAGTCCCGCGCGGCGCGGATCCTCCGCGCTCACCAGCGCCAGGTACTCGCGCGGAGTGCGCGCCCTGTCCGTCGGCCACATCCGTCTCGATTCCAGCCGTGAAATTGCAGCCCAGTAGACGCAATGAATCGCCTCGCGCCACTGGCCGGCGGCGGCGGCGCGGCGCGCGTCATTGAGCCACAGTTGCCAGTCGCGGGCCGATGCGGCTCCGGCGGCAGCCCCATCGCTCTCCGGCACCAACCGGATACGCCAGCGGCGCTCCAGTTGCAAAAGCCCCCAAGCCAGCCCCACGCACGCGGCCAGAATAATGCCCCACACAATCACGCGCCCCACCCAGGCCGAGCTGGCGTGAAGTTTCGCGATGCTTGCAAGGAACAGGTTCAGCCATTCGCTCAGCTTTTCCAGAAACGAATCACGCGCCGTAGGCGGCTCCAGGCCGCGAAAATCACGTCCAGCCAGCACCTGCTTCATCATCTCGCGCTCCCGCGCATGATCGGGCGCCGCGGCAGGCCCGCCGGCCGCAACGCTCTCCGCCTCTGCAATCTCCCTGGCGAGACGATCCTGCGCGGCCTGCAACAACTCGCTGGTCGTCGGCTTGGGAGGCCGCACTGCCTCCACTTCCAAAGTCTCCTCGGGACTATCGTCAGGCTTGCTCGCGGCCTTCTCCGCGGGTTTGTTTTCCGGCTTATTTTGAGATTTATTTTCGGTCTTGTCCTGTGCCTCTGCCTTGCCTTGCGCTCCCGTCTTGTCCTGCGCTTCCTTCAGGATCTTGTCTATGCTTTGGGCCTGCGTGAGCAGCGCGCGCAGCCAGTCGTAGCGCACCAGCCGCCGCTCCGCATTGGGAGCGTTGCCCATCGGCACGCGGTCGTCCTGTCCCGCCAGCGCCGGATCGCAACTCTTTGCATCCCGCGCCTTGGCGCAAGTTTCCACCACCGTGTTCAGCTCAACCAGGTGCTGGCGGTACTCGGCGAGCGTTGCCTCGCGCACATTTTTCGCGGGCTGCGCGGCGGGAGCATCGGCGCGCATGGGCGCCGGAACGAGGACCGCGGCAAGAGCCACAGCCAGCGCCACGCCGATAAATTGAGTCCGATCCGTCAAGCCTGCATCTCTCCAGCCCGCGCAGGCCCAGCCAGAAAAACTTCCGTTCGCAGACGCTGGTCATGGTAAAGGATGGCGAGTGCGGTCGAGAATGCAGACCAGAATAGCGCCGTCCACAAATAGAGGAAGGCGGCGAAGCACAACGAAGCCAGCACGATTCCCACGATGCCCGCCATGGAGGGCATTTGGACGCCACAGCCCGCCATTACCAGAGCGCCGATTCCGATGACCACCATCAGCACCAGAATACCCACCATCTCCGCCGCATAGCCGAGAGCGTAGATCACCAGCATAACCAAAAAGATGCGGCTCTTTGCGCTCCTGGTAAGTTGGCCGCTACGGCGGAGGGCGGCGCGCGCCGTCAAATCCTCTGCCAGCGAGGCCGGAAAGGCCAGCGAGAGTCGCATCGCTATGATGATGCCGTAGACCAGCGCGGCAATGAACAAGAGCACTTCCAGCGGAATCAGGAGATAGAATCCGGGCGAGATTTCGGTGTGGCCGGCGCTGAGCAGCCCCATTCCGCCAAACATCACCAACTCAGTCACGAGCATGGGGAGAAAGGCGATGATGTAAATCAGCAACATCAGCCAGAAGTAGCGGCCTATGCGTTTCCAGGCCGCTTGATAAGCCTCGCGGAAGGTGATCGAAATGCCCAGATTAGCCTGCATCGCGGCGTGGATGGAGGCAGCCAGATAGAGGGCAAAGACCAGCAAACTCAGCGGCATGATGAGAAGCATCGACGGAATCATCAAGCGAAACATCAGCGCGGGATCGGGCTGCCTGGGCAGTTGCGAAAAGATGGGAATGAAGGCAATCGCGAAGAAAAGAACCATCATTAGAATCATGGCAACCGCGGGCACGGAGGCGATGGCGATAAAGAGCTTGAGTTGTGAGCGTATGAGCCGGAAGATGCGCTCGAGAATCTGGCTGAAGGTCATGGGAAACTGATGTGCTGGTCCAAAGGATGGATGAGTCGCGGGTTCAGTCACTGGGGTTCTCCTTGTGCCGGTGAGGCTGGTTCTTTAGCCTGCGAAAATTCTACGTCTTGCGAAGGTTCGTGGGTCGACGTCGCCGTCGGCGCAGTCAGTCCGGCGGCCTGCATCATCCACTCGATGTCAAAGCCCTCCCGGCGCACTCGCTGATCGTAGTAGAAGAGCGTAATTCCTGCGCCCCAGATCGGCCCCAGAAAACTATTGGTAAAGAAGCCGATTACCTGCGAAAGCGCCAAAATGCCCGGCCCCAATGGCTGTCCAGGGTGCTTGAAGGCCGCCACAAAGACGAATAATTGTGTAACTCCAACCAGTCCCAGCTTGATGATGCCGACCAGCAGCATCAGCAGGAAGATCCGTCCCCACGAGCCTTTGGCCAGCTCAATGCTGCGGCGAATCGCCGCTCGGGCCTGCAGGTTCTCCACCACGCTGGCCGGAATCGCCAGAGAGTATCGAATGCTCATCAGGATGGTGTAGATAATCACAGGAATCAGCAACAGTAAAAAAACTAAAGAAACCAAACCAAAGATGATTGCAGCTTGGGGATTAACTGCCGGCTGTGCGGCTGTGCCTGCATTGGCTCCAACGCTCTTTAGGCCGAAGAAAACCAGGGCTCCGATAAAGCCGGCGTAGAGCAGCACCAAGGGCGTATAGGCGCGGAAAGCGGTAATCGTCATCAGCCACAGGTAGCGGCCCAAACGAGGCAAAATGCTCTTGTAGGCGCCTCGGATTGTCGCCGGCTCGCACAGGTGAACCCAGGCCACGGCGCGGCTGAGGGCGGCTGTGGCCGCTCCTATCAGGAGGAACATCGCCAGAAGTTCAATGACTGTGCCAGCCAGATTCACCCAAATCAGCGGCCCGGTCATATGCTGGGACTTCAGCAATTCGACCAAGCCGATATTCAGCATGCCGAGCACCAGTACAACGCCTGAATACACGGTAAAGATGCCCGCAAAGAGAAGAAAATGCTCGCGGTAAAGTTGCGCCGTGCGGTCCAGAATCTCGCCCAGACTCATCGGCCGAAGGTTGCTTTCCATGTTAGTCTCCCCGGAATTGCAGTGTTTGCATTTGCCGGGATACTAACACATTCAAGCCGCTATTCCAGGTTTTGTATTGTGGTTCCCTCGGGAATTTTGATCTGGAACTGGTCGTCGGTGAGGACCATGTTTTTCTGCACGCTTTCAACCGTCAAAACCAGCTGATACTCCTCCAGCGGGCGCTTAATGGTGATCGTGAAAGGATACATGATGGAATCGAAATTCCGGTAATCCGCATACGTTACCTGGGTCTCCAGGTTTCCCTCGCTGTCATATAGATTCTGTTCATAAGGCAGAAGATCGTCGCGATGGAAAACCACCACGCGCACCGGCGTCAACTGTCTGTTGTCCGGCTTGCGGCGGCTGATGCTGAGGGTGTATTCCGGGACGTTGTACAGGTGTTTCCGGGCCTCGTCCTCCACTGTCTCCGAATCCGACACCACGGCATACAGGTCGTCGGGCTCCAGCCCGCGCACCACCAGGGCGTCAAAAAAGAATCCCGGACGCAAATTTTCAATCTGGTTGGTGGACTTTTTCTTCAGCGTGTTCGCGCCCTTCACCGCCTTGTTCTTCGACGGAATGAACAACGTGAAATTCTTTCCGTCGCTGGCCATGTCAAACATGCGCGTGCCCAGCACCGGAACCTGCCCCAGCACCCGCAGCATCTCCGGCTTGCGCATCAGAATGTGTCCGCGGAAGCTCCTATAGTCCCGGGCCATGCCTTCCTTGCTCTTAAGCGTGCTGGCCTGGATATCGACCGTGGCATTCAGGCTCTGCAACTCGTTCCAGCGCTTGTCGAGTTGCGCCACCAACTCATCCGGCGTAGCCGTCCGGGTGATCGATGGCTGCTTGGGAATGGGCAGCCGTCGGATGGTGGAAAAGAGGCAACCGGAGAGCAAAATCGTCGGAAAGACCAGAATTACAGTAGCGGCGCGGCGCAGGCTTGCTCTCATTGGCTGCCTGCCTTCTTCACGGCATTCCGGTAGCCGGCCACGTTGCGCGCGTGCTCCGCGGCGGTCGAGGCAAACAGCGACCCTCCCTGGGGATCGGCTCCCGCGGCCACAAAGTAGAGGTACTTCGTCTTCGCCGGCTCCATGGCCGCGCGCAGCGACCGCAATCCCGGATTGGCCACCGGACCCGGCGGCAACCCGGCATGCAAATAGGTGTTGTAAGGCGTATTGAATTTCAAATCGCTCTCGTGAATCACGCCCCTCCAGCGTCCTTCAAGTTCCAGTCCGTAAATCACCGAGGGGTCGGTCATCAGCGGCATCTTTTTGGCCAGCCGGTTCTCGAAGACACTCGCCACCAATGGGCGCTCTGCGTCCAGTGCCGTCTCCCGTTCCACCAGCGAAGCCAAAGTCACCACTCGATGCACGTTTCCTTTCAATCCAATCTGCCCGGCCACCGCGCGAAAGCGCCGCACCATCGCCGCGCAAATCTGCGCCGCGGTCGCCTTGCGCTGAAAATGATACGTATCCGGAAACAGAAAGCCCTCCAGGCTCTTTGCTCCGGGATCCAGATCCGTCACCAGGCGCGTCTGCGTGGCCGCCGTGTTCAAAAAATCCTGCGCTCCGCCAAAGCCCGCCTGCTCCAGCCGGGTGGCGACTTCAAATAGATTCGCGCCCTCCGGTATGGTCACAGCCTTGGTAAAAACATCGCCGCGCGCAATGCGCTCATAAACTTCCTTGACCAATGCCGGGTGATCGAAGCGGTACTCGCCGGACTTGAGCGTTCCCCGCCTTCCCCAGCGCATCACGTCGAAGGCGTAGCGGCTGCGCACAATGCCCGCCGCCTCCAGTTGCCGCCCAATCCTCGCCGCGGACGATCCCGGCGCAATCTCGACAAATGTCTCCGTCTCCGGCCCAAAGGGCTCTAAAATCACCCAGGCCGCTCCAGCCCCCGCCGCCAGCAGCAAAACCAGCAACACCGCCCACAGGAAACCCGCGCCAGAACGCTTCCCTCTTCCTCTCGTCTGTCTGCGGCGCGCCATCCCTGCTGTCAACCCTTCTCAACCAAAGGTGGTGGATCATTTTGTAAGGTCCGGTTTTAAAGGGTCCGGGCTTTTGAAGGGTACGGGCTTTAGCCCGTACATCAAGAGGTGCAAAATTCGAAGGGTACAGGCTTTAGCCCGTACATCAAGTGGCGCAAAATCAACATTTGAAGGGTACGGGCTTTAACCCGTACATCAAGTTGCGTAAAAACAACAAGGGCTGGTAGGGATGGGTTTTAACCCATCCATTTATCCCCTGAGGAATTTCGTTTCAAGCTGACCCACGACCAACCAAAACGCGGAAAATCCCCTCATGAGTCCCTGTATCCATTGTACCGGGAATCCGGCGTGTGGCCGGGTATTCCTACACTTTGTCGTGATTGACGAACACGAAGCAATTGACTAATATGTGGGCACTCCATGTAATCAAAATGGAAGTCCTGGGACTAGGTAGGTGCAGAATTTGCTGCCGATCCTTTCCCGAAAGTTGAGGAAGAACCGATGCGCAATGCTCTCGTCGCAGTTTTGTTCGGCACCCTCTATGCCGCGCTTCCAGCCCAGAACTTATCCGTTCCAGCATCCACGATGGATAAGTACGCATACTCGATTCAATACGTGCCCAAAAATGTCGTCTATAAATGCACAATAGGATTTAGCAAAAAAGAAATCGAATCCTATGACTCCATCTCGCGCTATCTTCAGGAGAGGCTGTCCAGGGAGATCGAGGCCAGGGGATTCCACCTTGCCGGAACTGCGGATACGGCCGCGTTCAAGATCACAATTGACCTGATGGAGGTATCGGATAACCAGGCGATGGGAAAACAGTTAAGTCCCCTCTATGCTGGACCGATCATAACGGTTCAGGCTGCCATCTCGATTGCTGATGCCGCGGGAACTCTTATCTATCGCAAGGAGTTTGTTGGAAAAGCCTCACTGATAGCGGGGCACGAGCGGGTCGTCACCATGGTAAGCCGTGCCGTCAATGACCTGGTGCCCAAGCTCGATAACGATCAGGATTTCAAGAAGGTGCTCTATGTCCCCGGCGGCGTAAAGGCCAGCAGTCCCGCACCCGCGGCTCTGTCGAGTCAGGAGGCAGCGCCAGCACAAGTTGTGGAGTCAGAACAGGCTGCCGCCTCGACGCCATCCGTTCCGCCCTCACATACAGTTATGGCGCCGGCACAACCGCGCCTGGTTCAACTCCCAGCTGGCACGGCCGTTACACTCTCGCTCGACCAGGATTTCGATACCAGCAAGGCCGACGAAGGAGATATCATTTCGTTCACCTTAGCTGAAGATCTCAGGATAGGTGCAGAGATGGTTGCGAGCGCAGGAGTCAAGGTAAAAGGAAGCTTCTACAGGGATCCCTTCAGAAAGGGGCAGAGACTCCTCTTCGAGGGAGGCGGCGGAGTCGGCCCGAGCGGCGGGGGCCTCTTCTCCATGTCGCAAGCTGGTGAGCCGCACATTCGGATGGAGTATATCCAGATTGGAGATTTCCGTGTGAACCTTCGCTCTGAGCAACCCCCATCGAAAGAGTATTCCCTCGTCCACGGCGCAGAGGTTCTTGGGCCCGTGCGTAAGAAGAGTGGGAGGCACGGGTGGTATTTCCAGGTGGACAACGGTACTCGGTTCCGAGCTTATACCGAGGAGAATGTAAAGCTGCCATCAGTTGCCCGCCGTCCCGAGTGACCAACAAACGGAAACTGCTTCTGCAAAAACGGCATCTATTGCAACTGCAAAGTTCGGCGATGTTTTTGTCGTCACTGATCGAAGAGATTTGAATTGTCTGCGTGTTGCGTCGGACAAGGTCGGTATGTCAACGGACCGCTGTGCCCCGTTCATCGCAGTCTTATCGCGATGAGCGGGTCTTCAAACAAGGTCGCAGGGTGTACATTATCGGGCTGGTGTCCCACTTCTGACCATCCATAAATGATTGGGTGCCCCAGGTCTCGATTTTGAGACCTGGGATACCATAGACCTCGATGGGCCGTTTTTCGATTTCCTGACAATCTTCTCGGATGTAGGATGTTGGGATGATGAAGGGCCACTGTGCCCCGTTCATCGCGGCTTTATCGCGATGAGCGGGTCGTCGGATTAGGTCGGTGAGTCTTCGGAACGCTGTGCCCCGTTCATCGCAGTCTTATCGCGATGAGCGGGTCTTCAAACAAGGTCGCAGGGTGTACATTATCGGCAAAGCACCATTTGAAAGGCGGATGCCTCAATGATCAAGCTCGACAAAATCCGTGCCAATGCCAAACAGCCAGTGTAAAAAAGGGGAAGAATAGCACCTGTGGTTTGAGCCAGCCGTCGCTATTCGTACTTAGCAGGTTCATGGTTTCCCAGGTTTCAAAATCGAGACCTTGTGTACTTTGCGTGCAACCATCTAGCGTTTCGATTAAAAACGGAGGAAGTAGGGGCCTTCAGGCCCCTGAATACCATAGCTTAACTTAATAGGAGGGCCTTTAGGCTCGGGCCTTCTCCGTTTTTCTAGTATCTATAGAAGTGTTTTTCAGCGTCACTTTCAAGCGTTTTTTCTGTACTTGATTCTGATAGCTTTGTGAATATGGAACACTCATCAAGCGATGTAGAGGCACTTGCTCGCGCCCAAAAAGCTTTGCGACTCATCCAAGATATTCTGCCCAACGATGTGAGGGATACGGCTCCAGCCTCGGTCGTCGGAGCTCTTCTAGCCGTATCGTTACAACACTGCGACTCGATCCTACTCTTGCTTCAGACGGGTGTTAATGATGCAAGTGCAGAAGCCCTTATGAGACCTATGATCGAATCCGTGTTTCGATTGGTTTGGGTGGCTGAAGATGAACAACGTGCTCTCCAGGTTACGACAAAGACAGCAAGGTTTCCGAAATTGTCGGTTCTCTTCAGGCATATCGATCCTTCAAATAAGAAATCCCAGACAGCTCTGCCAATTCTTCACGGTATGACGCACGCTGGAATGGAGCAACTAATTCAATACTTTATTGGAGAGGAAACGAACAAGCCATCAGAACGTGCGGTTGCTTCCCAATTGGCAGCATTTTTTATTGTGTTAATGGCATTCCTCGCTGGAGCTACGTTTTGCAAATTCACAAAGCGGACGGAAGAAAGTAAACGAATCAGCAAAGTATATGAGACGGCTTTTCTGGGATTTTTTCCTGGTATATTGAAAATTTTACTTGCTATGTTTCCAAAGCCGGGTACCCCACCTTTGACTAAGCCATAGAGTTTTGCTGTTCCACCCTTTCGCGTCCTATCGAAAAGGGTTGGATACCACGAACCCCCTGGCGCGCAATCGCCGTCTGCCGCACCGCAGGTGCCGTGCAAGCGCCATCCGTCTGGACGGCCAGCCCTTGCAGATTATTTCTCGTATTCTGCTACTTTGAATTCAGACCGGGCTCCATCCGGCTCGTCGAGTGCGCCGCTTTTCAGCCGAAAATAGCCGTTAGCGGTCCAAAACGGCCCGTAACTCCTTATCCTGGACGATTTTGCAGGGAACTCCTTTGTTTTGACGATTTTACAGCGCAACCCTCCCCGCAACCTCAAGAAAACAAGGATTTTGCGCCCAAAGTATGGGTGGGGGTACCCCCCGCATTTCACGTTCGTTGATTCAAGGGCCGGATACCAACGTTAAGCTAGAAGCTGGGAGCTGGAAGCTGAAAGCTGCGGCACATCCTCGCTATCTTGGCCTCGACGTCGGCAACCGCCGCATCGGCGTAGCCGTATCGGACGAGCTGGGCCTGACGGCGCAGCCGGTGTTGACGCTCGAGCGCAAGCGCAACCGTCGTGACGATCTGCGCTCGCTGGCGCGCCTCTGCCGGCGCTTTGGAGTGGCGGGCATTGTGGTAGGCAACCCTGTGCATCTCTCCGGCGAAATCAGCCCGCAGGCCGCCAAAATCGAGGCCTTTGCCGCCGAATTGGGTGCGTTGACCGGCCTGCCCATTCATCTGTGGGACGAGCGGCTGACCACCCGCGAGGCCCACCAGATTCTTTATGAAGCCGGCCACCCGCGCCAGCAGCATCGCCGCGTGGTCGACCAGGTCGCCGCCACGCTGATTCTTCAGTCGTTTATGGATGAACAGTGAATTGCCCCTGATCCCTGACCCCTGATCTCTAACCCCTGTTTTGCGTATAATGAGAAGTTGAGTTCTTCTATCTCTCGCGGAAGGCGCAAACCTCGCTCGCCGCCACGGACACCGGATGCCCGAACACATCAAAAAGCAGATTCTTGCCGAGATCGCACTCCTGGAGCACGAACTCAACCACGAGCTTCCTGCCGAGATCAAGAAGGCTCGGGCGCTGGGCGACCTCTCGGAGAACGCCGAGTATCACATGGCCAAGCAGCGCCAGCATTTCGTGGACGCGCGCCTTGCCCAACTGAACCGGCGCATGGCCGAGCTCTCCCTCGTCAATCTGACCAACATTCCCAAAGACAAGGTTGGCTTCGGCTCCACGGTCGTGGTTTACGACTCCACTAAAGACGAAGAGATCGTCTACCGCCTGGTCACCAGCGAGGAGTCCGATGTCACCAAGGGGCTGATCTCAACCACCTCGCCCATCGGCCGCGGCCTGGTGGGCAAGCGGGTAGGCGACGTGGTCACCATCGTCACGCCCAACGGCAAGCGCGAATTGGAAATTCTGAAACTTACCACCATTCACGATGAATCCGGCCAGAACGAGAGCCCGGACGACGCCGCCACTGAACGGAAGTAGAACAGAAGCAAGGAAGAGTGAAATGACCTGGACCAGCGCATTTGGCCGCGCCTGCGGATGGCTGCTGAACAAGATCGTGCATGGCCTGTCGCTGACGCGCATCTCGCCCAACGTGCTCACCTTCATCGGCCTGATCATCAACATCGTGGCCGCGTTCCTGTTTGGCCACGCCAACGCCGCCAACGCCGACTGGATGTTCTTCTATGCGGGCGTGGTGATCTTCTGCGCCGGCCTCTTCGACATGGTGGACGGCCGGGTGGCGCGGCGCATCAACAAGGTCACCGTCTTCGGCTCCTTTTTCGACTCGGTGATTGACCGCTACTCCGACGTGGTGCTGTTCTTCGGCTTGCTGGTCTACTACGGCCGCATCAACAAGTTTCGTTATGTGGTGCTGGTGGCCTTTGTGATGGTCACTTCGCTGATGGTCAGCTACACCCGCGCCCGCGCCGAGAATCTTATAGAGCAGTGCAAGGTGGGCTTCATGGAGCGCCCGGAGCGCATCGTGCTCATCATCATCGGCGCCGTGTTCAACTGGTGCGGCGCCATGGCTCCGGTGCTGTGGATTCTGGCCGTTCTTTCCACCATCACCGTCGCCCACCGCATCGTCTATACCTACCAGAACACCAAGCAGATGAAGATGCCTGGCTGAGAGGACTGGCCCCGTGTCGTTTCCAGTCAGATTAACTCAGTCTCTCAACAATTCATCTTGCCCACTAAGCAGCAGGGCGTGGTGCTGTTGACCGGTTGTCCGTCAACTTAGAAGTAAGCCCCGATTCACTCCTCGCGCAGCAATATTAAAGGATCAACCGATAGCGCGCGCTGCGCTGGAATCCACGTAGCAACCAGGCCAAGCAACAGCATCGCCAGAACTACGCCGCCCAGCACCAGCGGGTCGCGCGGCGTTGCCTGATAGACGATGAAAGCCAGCACCCGCTCGGCCAGCAATCCGAAAATCAAGCCAGCCGCCGAACCGATGGCCAGTAGCTTCAATGGCCGTCCCAAAACCGCCTGCAAGACCTCGCCACGCTGCGCGCCGAGCGCCACGCGAATGCCCAGCTCCCGCAGCCGCTTGCTCACCGAGTACGCGGCCATGCCAAAAATCCCGGTGATAGACAGCATCGCGCCTATCCCGCCTAACACGCCCAGCGACACCGTCGCCACGCGTGAAGTAAACAACGCTCCATTCATTTCTTCATCCCAGGTTTGGATGAAAGCAGGCAGTTCCGCATCCAGGTCCCGCAGTTTGCTTCTTATGGCTGCCGCCAGTTGCTGCGGATCGCGGTTCGAGCGCACGACTAGATACGTCTGACTGGACGGCGCTTGCAGCATGGGAAAAAACATCGCCAGCTGTGGATCTTCTGCGATGTTCGCCGTGTACTTCCCGTCTTCCACTATTCCCACCACTTCAATACGCGTGCCATCCTGCATCTTGTAATGCTTCCCCAGTGCATTGCTAGCGGAGCCGAATATCCTACGCGCAAACTCCTGGTTGATCACAGCTACGCGGGGCGCGTCTTTGCCGTCCTGCCAGGTGAAGCTCCTTCCAATGAGCAAGGACGTGCCGGCCGCATGAAAGTACTGCGGAGATATGCTGAACTGGACAGCGTCTGCGGCGGCATTCGATGGACGCATGTCCGTCGTTTGGTCGGTATACACATCGGAATCGCTCCAGCCCATATGTAATGGCGGGCTATCCACCAAACCCACCGAGGTTACGCCGGGAATCGTCTCCATTGCATCGATCATGCGTCTTTGCATCGCAGCCGCTCTGTCGCCGTCGTAGCCTGAAATCTTCAGATCGGTATTGACCAGCAGGGCGTTTCGCGGCTCAATACCGAAGTTGCTATGCAGCGAGCGCGCCAAACCGCGCATGGCGACCATCGAAGAGGTCACCAACAACGCGCAGATGGCTATTTGCACGGCCAGCAATATATCTCGAGCCGTAATCCTCCGCCCAACCGTGCCGGTCGATCCCGCTTTGACAATCTCATACGCATTGGCTCTGAGCACCTGTCGTACAGGAACAATCCCGAAAAGCAATCCGCTCACCAACGCCAACATCAGGGCGACCAAATAAACCTTCGGGTCCGGGTTTACCGGTATATTCATGGGAAATTCGGGGAATGGCTGCCACGCGCTCAATCGGTGCAATAACACTACGCTGCCTAGGAGTCCGGCTGCGCCTCCGGCTAGTGAGATCAACATGGCTTCGGTCAGCAGTTGGCGCAGAATGCGTGTGCGGCTCGAGCCCAACGCGAGCCGCAAAGCAACTTCACGGGAACGGTCGGCGGCGCGCGCGGCAAAAAGGCTGCCCAGGTTGGCGCAGGCGGCCAGCAGGATCAAGCCGGCGAGCAGCATCAACCCCGCAACGAAGGCCCGCACCATGCGGCCAAGAACGTCGCCGGCAAGACTGGGCCGCGCCAGCGTAAAACTCAAATTGGCATCTTCTTTGGGATAGGCCTTGCCAAGATACGCGCCAATGGAGTTCAGATCGCCAATCGCCTGCGCATGAGTCACTCCCGGCTTCACGTGTCCCATCACCTGAAACACCCAACGGCTTCCGCGCGCGTTCAGGCTGCTTCCTCCGTCCTCGCCGTCCACCTGCTGGTAGTTCACAATGGGCACAAATAAATCGGGAGAGAAAAACAGCACCGTCCCATGGAAATCAGGCGGCGCCACGCCGAGAATGGTATATGGATGTTTGTTCACCTGTACGACGCGGCCCGCCACGCCGCGATCATCCTGAAAATGGCTGTGCCAATATGCATAGGTGAGCACAATATACGGAGCGCTGTTGGGCCCATGCTCATCGGCGCCATGAAAAAAGCGGCCCAGATACGGCTGGATGCCCAATATGTCAAAGTAGTTCCCGCTGGCTTCATAGCACCAGACCTTGGATGGCTCTTTGCCCGTATCCAGCCCCGCCTGAGCGATGGTATAAGCTGCCAGACCGTCAAAGCTGCGATTACGATCGCGCAGATCGAGATAGTCGGGATACGATTGATACTGCCCAAAAGTGCTCCCGCGATCAATTACGTAGAGGCTCTCCGCCTGGGGCACATTCAGCGGACGCAGGATCAGGCCGTCGAAGATTCCGAAGACCATGGCGTTGGCGCCGATGGCCAATGCCAGCGTCAACACGGCGGTGAGTGCATATCCGGGTGACTTGCGCAACTGGCGAAGGGAGAATCGCAGATCCTGTTGCAGGTTGGTCATGGTCAGCCTCCGGGTGATGATGAGTTGATATATAAAGAAATGCAATTCTAGTGCCAATGTGTCGCGGATGTAACTTGATGGAACAAAACGGCCTGCGGCTTCTCGCAGGTGCGTGGGAATCGAATTGGGTGTCCGCTTTCGCCGCAGGGTGTCCGTTAACGAACATGGATAATGGCGAGGGTGGCCTCCCGGTCTCGAACGTCCTCGGCAGAAACGCGCCAGCAACCGAAGCGATTTTCTGCGAATGCTTGCCCGCTCCTGTTTACTACCAATCTACCTGAAGCGTGACAATCCAACCGGAAGCTGACCCACCACCAAGCCGCCGTCTCAGTTGCGCTTCCATAGCGCCAGAAATTTGGTGACCTCCGCGGCTTCCATGCGGCTCATGGCTTCAAACTCGCCGCGTTTCTGGCTATAAAGCAGCTTGCCGTGTTCGTCGAGAACAGCCAGCGCGGGCACGCCTCGCCGCAGAGGAACCTCATACCGCCCGGCGAGGTCCAGGTTGGCGTCCATGTGCCCGATGTTCACATGCACCAGCACGAAATTCGCATCCAGGATTCGCCGGTTGGCCGGGTCGTGGAAGTAAATGTCCAGCACTTGGCAGTCGGGGCACCAGTTGCCGCCAAAATCCAGCAGGATGCGTTTGTGGCTCGCGGCGGCGGTCTTCAGGGCGGCGGCTATCTCGGCCTTGGCCTGCGACGGGTCGGGGTAGATATCGCGGCCTGCGGAGCGTGCGCTGCTGACGCTGACGGCTAACAGCGCGGCAAGAACAATAAATTTGATGGTTTTCATCGGTGACCCTTCACAACTACTCTCAGTCTGCCACAAACCCGAAATGAGCGCCATTTTCATCCCCCAGACCCAAGAAAACCTCTCCCGATTCGGCGTGGAGGCTTATACTTTTCTGACTGGATGAGAAATTCGACCGATCTGCGCAAACGGCTGGAATCGGCGGTCTTCCCCGATCTGGGGACGATGATGGAGGGCTATGCGCGGGCGGCGGCGGATTTTGCCATGAGCGAGTTCCAGCAGAAGCTGGATTTTACCTCCGATTCCATTGACGCGTTGGACGAGATTCTGGTCATGGTGGGCGAAAGCCCGGAGCTGGACCTGGATTTCGAGGTGCGTCTGTGGGGCAGCTACCTGGGAGAGGTGCTGCGCCGCCGCTATGCCGGCGCATGGGAGATGACCCAGTATCCCGGCAGCGCGGCGGCGGTCCCGGCCATCGAGGTGCGCGCCTCCAGGCTCTTTCCGCTGATGAAGGTCTACCGCCGGCTGACCGTGGGCGACGAGGAAGACCTGCGCGCCTTCTACGCCATGGTTACGGAGCGATTGGGAAAGCCGGCGCAGGTAAACTAGCTCCAGCGCGGGCAGCCGTCGTTGTGCGACAATAATCTCTGAGAGTGCGCGACGGCGAGAGCTGGGCGCGCGGAGGATAAAATCATGGGCGATCTATTGCAGCCGACGCATCTGCTGGTCATTGCGATTGTTTTACTTGTGCTCTTTGGCGGCAAGAAGCTGCCGGAACTGGGCAAAGGTTTGGGCGAGGGATTGAAGGGCTTCAGGGAAGGCCTCAAAGGCGCCACCGAGCCTGCTCCTCCTGCGCCGGCCACACAGCAGAATGCGGCTCCCACAACGCCGCCCGTCTCGACGCCAAACGAGCATAAATAGAGTCATGGCCGGGATTCAAGGCTGGATCCGGTTTCGTAGAGATTTTAGTCCTTGTTGCTGAGGTTACTCGTTCAACAGAAAGGCCTGTGCGTGAACACAGGCCTTTCGTGTCTATATGGGTGGTACGGGTCTGCCGCTCCTAGCGGGCGTCCTGCCCCGAGGTGTAGTAGCCGGTCTTGGCGATGACCTCCATGCCGGGCCGCTCGACGCGCACATCGATCTTGCGGAACCTGGTGTCGAGGATCGGCTGGTGGCTGTAGTAGCCCAGCGTGTACTGGTTGCGCGCCTCCTCGGCAATCTTGGCGTAGCTCCTTTCGATGCCGTCCACGCCGTGCTCGGAGTCCAGCACGCCGCCGGTGGCGTGGGCGTATTTGATCAGGATGTTGTCAATCATCATGCCGGGTATGTGGAAGCGGCTTATGTAGCCCTCGCCCCATCGCGCCGAATCGCCCACCAGCGTGCCGTAGACGGCGGTCTTGTTCGTCTGCAGGTACTTCAGCACCTCGGGATATTTGGCCTTGCTGCCATACTCCTTGCCGTCGCTGATGACGTAGATGATGCGGCGGCGTCCCTTGGGACGGGTCGACAGCTCCTTGGCCGCGGCCAGAATCGCGTCGTTCAGGGTGTGAATCTCCTTGGGGAGGGACATGAATGTGGTCCCGCCGGTCGCCCCGCCTTTCTGGATGTTGGGGTCGGCGCAGTTACCGTTGTAATGGATGCTGCAGCCGGCCAGCGGGCCGTCAGTGACCGGAACCAGCATCTCCGTGCCGGCGGTCTTGGTCATGGAAAGCACGAAGGGAACCCGCGCGCTCTGTGCGCCGGTGAAGCCACCGGAGCGGTTCTGTGCGCCGTTGTTATACGAAAAGACGGCCAATTCGTCATAGGGCGTAAGCGCGCCCTGGATGGCGCCCAGAGAGTTGTTTACCTTGGTCATCACGTCAGAAGTCAGGCTCTGATCGATGACGAATGCGATCGACAGCGGAAAGGAATCCGTGGTGAAAAAGGAGATTGGCTCACGGGTGTCGTTTTCGTAGACCTTGAAGTCGTGATAGGTAAGGCCGGCCACCAGCATGCCCTTCGAGTCCTTCACGGTGACCGGAACCTCGACGAAGTTCGTGTGCGTGATGAACTTTGTAATTGCCGAAACTCCTTCACCGGAGGTGGGCTGTTCTGGCGGCGTGGTCTGGACCTGGTCCTTAGCCGGACTAGAGATGACCTGACTGGAGGGCATTTGGCTGCTGGGAGCCGGAGGGATAGAGGACGGCGGGGGCTCCGGCGTGATCTCCCCGGCACCCTTGCCGGGGGTAATTGGGCCGTTCACGTCAGAAGCCAGAGGCTTGGGCGCCTGGGGCGTCGGGGCGTCGGGCACGGGGGGTTGCTGCTGTTGGGCAAGAGCCGCCAAACTCAAGCTCAAACTCAGGAGCGCGGCTACAGCGAAACCAGAGTAGCTGTACCGGGAAGTAACTCCGCCAAGTGGCTTTTTCCTTACCGGGGTCCCCGCGGACAGGTCTTCGTCCGTGGGGTGGAAGTAAAAGCCACCATTGACGCTCTTGCCTAGGACACGTTTACTCTGGTTTCGCTCTAGCGCTATTGCCGTTAAACCTAGCTTCACAATTACTCTCCACAGACACAGTGCTGCAACTGTCAGATTATCAGACGCGCCAGCGCCGCGCAGGTTGCGCCCGGCGCGTATCCTTTCCGGTATGCTCTCTTGAGAGTCCCAGTTTCGTCTACAGGACCAGAATGTTACCTCGATGGGGAATTGCCGTTGTATTGCTTGGCCTGCCGGCGCTGGTATCGGCTCGGGCCCAGTCGGCTCCCGCGCCGGGCGCGCCCCCGGTCAGCACCGCGCCAGGCCCGGCGCCCGAGGCCCAGCCACTGGCCACCCTCAAGCTGAACGTCAACCTGGTGGATGTGGTCTTCACCGTCAAGGACAAGGCGGGCAACCTGGTTCCCCACCTGACCAGGGACGACTGTACGGTCTCGGAGGACAAGCAGCCGCAAACGCTTAAGAGCTTTGTGGCTGAAACGCACCAGCCGCTGACCCTGGGCATCCTGCTGGACACCTCGGGGAGCCAGGCCCATGTGCTGCCCCTGGAGCAGGAGGCAGGCAGCCAGTTTCTGGAACGAGTGCTCAAGCCCAGGGACGAAGCCTTTCTGCTTTCCTTCGATGTGGATGTGAATTTGCTGCAAGACTACACCAGCAGCTCCCGCCAACTGGCGCGGGCCATGAGCAAAGCGGAGATCAACACCGCTGGAGGCAATGGCGCGGTGGGCATTCCCGGCGCCGGCGGCGGCACCATTCCCACCATCGGAAAGCCCCGGGGAACCCTGCTTTACGACGCGGTCTACCTCGCCGCTACGCAGGTGATGAACTAGGAGACAGGCCGCAAGGCGATGATCCTGCTGACCGACGGCGAGGATGCGGGCAGCCGCGCCAAGATCAATGAGGCGATTGCCGCGGCCCTCAGATCCAACGTCATGGTGTACGCGGTTCTGATCGCCGACCGGGACTTTTACCGGGAATCCGGATACAGCGGCCACTCGGCCTTGAAGAAGATGACCGAGGAGACCGGCGGCCGTCTGATTGACGTGGGCAGCAACGGCAAAAAACTGGAGGCCGCCTTCCAGCAGATCGAGGATGAACTGCGCACCCAGTATGTCGCCGCCTACGCGCCCAGCAACTCCAGGCTGGACGGCAGCTTTCGCAAGCTCGACGTAGATTGCCGCGGCGACGGCATGAAAGTGCAGGTTCGCAAGGGCTATTTCGCCACCGCGCCGCAAGAGTAGCGAACTGTGAGAAGTGATTAAGCTGTGTAAAAAGGTGCCTGAAAAGGCCTCCACTGTTCTATATTCGGACAGTTAATTACCTTAGTAGTACCCCGCTGTAATCTGGCGCGGCACAATCCAGATTATTACTATCGGCAAAGGTTGAAAAAACTTTAACCTTCTTGAGAATTTTTCCGAGAGCAAGAGTTTCTCTCCAGGAGCCTTCCATGAAGACGAACTGCGCAACCAACGATGGTTTTGAAATCAGTCCCCGGTTTCGCCGCACTATTGAAGAGCGGATTGAGCGGCTGGAAAAAGATGCGGAGTTCGACGAGGCGCAGGTAGCCTTGCTGGAAGACGGAGATCACATCCGCAGGCATATGCGGCTGGTTGCCCTGCAGCGGGGCGAGGCTCTGCGCATGAGATTGTTTTTGGATCGCGCCAAGACCCGCCTGCCCCGGCCGCTCATCGAGTTGTAAATTCGGCGAGGGTCTGCGCTCCTCGTGTTCTTGTCAGCACCATTCCTGAGGCAAGATGACGGCTTTTCCTTCTGGTATGCACATGCTTTTCACAGATCCGTGTTGCCGCAAGTGACGGCGTGTCTTAAATCTAGCCATTTTCCACCGATTACATTTGGATTATGAGGCCGATTTTCGCTTCGTTTTCCCTCTTCCCATCAGAGCCGATTCCCCGTACGCTTGGCCTTCATTGGATCATTTTTACCGGCGCTCCTGCCGGGATTTGCCTTAGGTTTCATTTACAAACTAACCGTGAGTGAAGACAGCTGCCTGTGCATCGAATGGCCAGTTGCCGCATAGCACGTTCGCCGTGCCCGCCAGGGCCGAGCGCGCGGCATGCAAGGCAATCCCGCCGCAAGATTAACCAGGAAATGGCCGGCTCTCTCCCGGCATCCGGGCCCCAAGCGCATTGCGCCAGCCTGCACCCAGCGCGGGCACAGGCGGAGTGTACCCAGTCGGAATCAAGAAATCCAGCACCAAGGAGTTTATCCCCAGCCATGCGACCCAAGAAAATAATTCTCTGCGTAGACGATAACGAGCAGGATCTTTCCGTGCTCAAATTTATGCTGACGACCAACGGTTACCGGGTGGTTTCAGCCAGCAATGGTCAGGATGCCATCGACCTCTTTGCCAAGACCGCCGTGGACCTGGTGCTGGCCGATTTTGGTCTGCCGCAGATGAATGGCAGCCAGTTGGTGGAGCGGCTGAAGCAGATAGCGGCTCACGTACCCATGATTCTGCTGGGCGACCCGCAAAAGATGGCGGGCGAGATGCACGCCGCCGATGCCCTGATCGCCAAGAAGAACTACTCGCCCCACGAGCTGCTGGAACGCATCAAAGTGATGAGCGCCCGCAAGCGCGGCCCCCGCAAAGGCTCGCAACGGATGGTTCCCGCGGTGGAACTGGCGGTGGCGTCGTAAAAACAGGGAGTAGAGACTAGGGAATAGGGACTAGGAAAAGCCACTTATGCCAATTTGGCTGAGTATCCGTGCTTATCACGCATTTAGCGGAAAAAGATGGGATACAACGAATCCAGCCAGTCTCTAGCCCCTAGTCCCTATTGCCTATTCCCTGCCTTTCCCTCTTGACTGCTGCGTGTGTGGGTGGAATACTCCCCATCGGTACTAGTCTGGCGTTTTTTATCTCCCTGCCAGCGGGGGTTGGCCTTTTTATGGATCTGATCATTCTTCGCCTTCTTTTTGTGGCCCTTCTTGCCGGGGTCTGTTTCTTCCTTCAACCATTCGGCATAACGGGATGGATGAGCGCGGCAATGGGCGCCGGTGCGGCCGGCGCGTTCATTGTCTTCGAGTACCGCGTCCGGGTGCTGAGCCTGAAACGGCTGATCGGCGCCGTGGTGGGTAGCATTTTGGGCATTTTGGGCGCGGCGCTGTTTTGCATGGTGCTGCGCGGCGCGCTGACGCCCGGGCCCACATCGTCCGTCATCCAGATCTTCGACCTGCTGCTGATGACCTATGTGGGACTGCTGGTGGGCGCCAGCAAGGGCGAACTGCTGAACCCGGCGGCGCTGGGCACTGTTTTCACGGGCGACCGGCCAACGCGGCGCAGCGCCAAGGTGCTCGACACCAGCGTAATCATCGACGGCCGCATCGCCGACATCGCCGAGGCGGGCTTTATCGACGGCATGATGGTGATTCCGGAGTTCGTGCTGCGCGAGCTGCAAACCGTGGCCGACTCTACCGACGGATCAAAACGTCAACGGGGCCGCCGCGGCCTGGATATGCTGCAACGCATGCAATCCAACCACGCCATCCAGGTGCAGATCGTCTCCGACGATTTTCCCTCTATCCGCGAGGTAGATCTGAAGCTGCTGGAGCTGGCCAAGAAGTGGCAGGCCAAGGTGGTGACCAACGACTTCAACCTCAACAAGGTGGCCCATCTGCACCACGTCGAAGTGCTGAACATCAATGACCTGGCCAACGCGCTGCGCCCCGTGGTGCTGCCCGGCGAGAGGATGTCGGTGCTCATCCTCAAGGAAGGCAAGGAGTTCAACCAGGGCGTGGGCTACCTGGACGACGGCACCATGGTGGTGGTCGATCACGCGCGCAAGCTGATCGGCAAGACAGTGGAGATCTCCGTAACCAGCGTGCTGCAAACCGCCAGCGGCAAAATGATCTTCGGCAAGATGGAAGAGAACGGGAAAACCCCTGCGGCGGGGCCAACTGCCATATAAGAGGTATGCTGCCAAGATGAATGAACAACCCATCGTCTGTAGTTGTCCCAAACAAAACTGTCCGCGGCATGGCGATTGCGTTGCCTGTCGGGAGTTTCATCTGAATTCCAAGCATCCCAGGCCGCCGCGTTGCGAAAGAGAACCCAGCGGGCTGCGGCGGCTCTTTGGCGCACGCTCATCGGCGGCAGGGTGAGCTTCGAATTCCATGACGATAAACTGCCGTTATTGCGTTGATAAAATGCCGTTAACTGTTTGCGGAATCAGGCGGCTTTGACGGCGATGCAGGCGGAACGGGAGCTGGGCCAGTCCTTGCAGATAATTTCCCCTTTCTGGCGCACAATCATAGCAATCAAACGGCAATGCCGCTCCCGATCTTTGAAAACTGATTCGCTGACAGCCTAAAACACACATCATTTCGCCTCCGCCGCTTCCGCAACCAACTCATAAATAATGAGTTAGCTCTACCGAATGCGCAAAAATGCAACAATTGTTTTGCCTGTTTTCGCCTTTCAGGTCAAAAGGCTAAATCAGATAAACATAATATAATCAACAATATAACCAATCAACTAGGGCGAACAAAGAACAAACGAAGGGCGAAACCCAAACGCGGGATTCCGCGTCAATTATCAGACGCGGGTGTCGCATCCTTCATCGAAATCGTATTTCAAATTCGATGGCCTTGTCCTATCGCCACTCCTCAATACTTTTGTATCTTGGGGTCGATCTCGTCAGCCCAGGCCAAAATCCCGCCGGCCAGGTTGACCACGCGGGGATAGCCCTGCTGCTTCAAGAACTCCGCGACATTCTGCGAGCGGACGCCCGAGCGGCACTGGACCACAATTTCACGGTCGCGCGGAATCTCGGCGAGGCGATTGGGGACATCGTTCTGCGGAATAAGCTTGCCGCCGATCTGGGCGATCTTGTACTCGTAGGGCTCGCGCACGTCGAGGATGTAGACCTCTTCGCCGGCATCGATGCGGCGCTTCAACTCCTTCACGGCAAGCTGGGGGATTCCGTTCTTCACTGTTTTCTCCTCCGGGGTTTCGGGCATAATGCCGCAGAAATGCTGGTAGTCGATCAGTTCGGTCACG
>Ga0326727_10005497_pt1 | contig 36148 bp, 27 predicted proteins | sample MB2enrmetagenome_FD_207643 | JGI IMG/M metagenome (GOLD analysis project Ga0326727, IMG submission 207643) | Lab enriched peat soil microbial communities from McLean, Ithaca, NY, United States - MB29MY | ecosystem: Environmental > Terrestrial > Soil > Wetlands > Peat | place: USA: New York...
GCAGCTTCCTGAATGTCGTACGGCGAAGCACGGTTCCCGCAGGGAATCCCGATTCCTTCAGCAGCCACTCCCGCTGAAATCAGGATGAACTGTCGACGCCCTACAAGATGTTTCTCTGACATCAGTCTTCACCTCCACTCGACCATCGCTTGAGTATTACCTCTTCTTCTGGTGCTTTACCACTCTTCTTCACCAATCTGGCCCCTTATCCTTGCGCCTCAGGGAACAACGAGGATTGGACATGACGCAAGTGGATTTCGCCCGCCGCCTTGGAGTCGGCCAGAGTTATCTGTCGGCCATCGAGCACGGGCGCAACGAAGTCGGGGCGGAAGTCTTACTCGCGATCAGTCGAGAATTTGGTTAGTCACGGGAGCCGTTGCTCACCGGCGAGGAATAGATCCATTTGACATCTGTACTGGATCGAGGGTGTCGGGCAGGGAAGCGCCAAATGAGGCAAATCAAGATTGGAGTATGCGCGGTAGTTTTAAAGTTCTTGACTTAGAAAGACATTGGAATATACTGGCGAATGAAAAGCGAACAGCTGCATAGGGTTCATTGAAAAGTACGATCGTGCACTGGATGAAGCGAAGGAAATTGTCGACATGCCCGACAAGCGGGCGTCATTGTTGGTGCGTCTGATCATGCAAAATAAGGGAAGGCTCGCGACAAATAAGCGGGATATGTTTTCCGAAATTCCGGACGAAGAGCTCGCGCGGATAGAGAAAGGCATCACCAGCGTGGTGGAGTGACGAGGGGCGGCTACAAGGCTCAAGACCGGAACTAGAAATCTGAGCGGCCTCGTAGCTTTCCAGCTGAGTTTTGTCAGGTGCTGTCCGGCTTAATTCAAGGACACCGCAAGGCTAGTCTCACTGTTTTCTCATCCAGGCTCAGGAAGAAAGCGTCTTGTCTGGGAGAGTGTTGATTAATCTAAAGTTCCACCTTATAATACTCAAATGAGATACCTGCCTCGAAAACTGGGCATTGTAGTCCGACAGGCTGCCAGGCATTTCCCGGCGCTGGTCTTAACAGGGCCGCGCCGCTCCGGAAAGACGACTCTCCTCCGCCATTTGTTTCCCAACGCGCTGTTGGTACTCCTGGAGGACCCGGATATTCGGGGCCGGATTCGCAGTGACCCGCGTACCTTCCTCGAAGAGTTGCGTCCTCCCGTCCTTTTCGACGAAATTCAGAATGCTCCCGAACTCCTCAGTTACGTGCGCACCCTGGTCGATGCGGCCCCCCGCCGGATGGGGCGGTGGTTGTTCACCGGATCTCAGGAAGCGCCGCTGATGCAAGGCATCAGTGAGTCGATGGCGGGCCGGGCTGCCATCCTGCAACTTCTGCCTTTCAGCGTCACCGAAACTGCTAAGGTGAATATCCTTCACGGCGGTTTTCCAGAGGTACTCGCTCGCCCGAAAGCCCGGGCACTTTGGTTCGCTTCCTACCTCCAGACCTACTTGGAGCGAGACGTCCGGGCCATTTCAAACATACGTGACTTAGTAACCTTTCGTCGATTTCTGGCGTTGTTGGCTAGCAGGCACGGCCAAATCTTAAATAAAACGGATCTGGCTGCGCCACTCGGGATTTCCGTGCCGACCATTAGCGAGTGGCTACACATTCTCGAAATCACCAGTCAGATCATCGTCGTTCCGCCGTACTTTGAAAACCTGGGGAAACGGCTTATCAAATCGCCGAAGGTCTATTGGGGTGACCCTGGCCTTGCATGCCACCTCTTGGGAATCACTTCGGAGGCCGAGCTACAGCGCTCGCCTTTTTGGGGGCAGTTGTTTGAAGGTTTTGTCGCCGCGGAAATACTCAAAAGCCAGGTAAATCGCGGAGCCGGGAAAGAACTCTATTACTTTCGCGATCAGCAGGGCCTGGAGGTCGATTTTCTTTTGCCGAAACCGAATGCCGGACTATGGCTTATTGAGTGCAAAGCCGGGAAAACCGTCCACCCTGCGATGGCGGATTCACTTCTCTCTTTACGCCGCACTTTGGGAAAACGCTCGACGCGCCAGATTATAGTCCACGGCACCTCGCGCTCGGCCCCTACAACACGTGCCGTCGCTGGTGGAGTGGAAGCGATTGATTTGGAGCGGTTCGTCGCGGATCTAACTGACGCTCCGTGAGTGTAACGGTAGTTTCAACAGTTCTGGGGTGCAGGCTTGGGCCGCGTCGATGGCCGCCTCCGCCTGATCGAAGGTCTCGCGCTTCCAAGAGAGAAGACTGAATTGCTCCTCTCCAGGTACAACAGTGCGGTCTATTGGATCGAAATCGACCAACCCTTCGCCATCTTCGGGCTGCCCCGCAATGATCTTACGCGCACGGCGTGGCGCTGCATTTCATCGAACCAAGCAAGCCAGTGCAGAATGCTTTCATCGAAAGCTTCAACGGGAAGTTCTGAGACGCATGCTTGGACGAGAACTGGTTCGTGACCTTGAAACGATGCGCGAAGAATGATCGAAGCGTGGCGAGTGGATTACAACACGGTGCGGCCGCACAGCAGTCTGCGATATCTGGCCCCGGAAGAGTTCGCGGCGGGCACCGCCAGGCGACCGGCGTCTCCCCCATGCCGGTCGCACCTACAACCTTGGTCCGGCCGGAATCGAACTTACAGAAAGCCCTGAGTGCTGCATTATGATTGGACCACGAACAGGGGGCAGGTCAGGCTCTCGTCCCAACTGGCCAGTGATCTCCAGCCACTGCTTCTCGCTCAAACACTTCAACCTCGCTAGAAGAATACGATGTGAGTAGGCTCTTCCACCGAGTCCGTTCGGTAGTGGTGCCATTTGAAATCCACGGGTACTACACTCCATCTCTGCCCTGCGTTAGACTGAGGTTATGCCAAATCGTAAGCTGAGAATCGTAAAACAGACCGCGCCGATGATTGGAGTTTGCGAACGTTGCAACTCGCAATTCAAGGCCGAATTTGAGCGGGAAATTAAAGTCGCGTTCAATGCCCATAAGTGCAAACTGACCGACAGTAGCCAAAATGCCCTGCGGATCGTGCGCGAAGCGACCGACGATAAATAGCCTATTCGCCATCTGGCATCTTTTCCTGCATCGCTAGAAAGTGCTCGTACTTCAAGAGCACAGCCAGGGGCTTATCGTTGTCCTGAATCACCAGCGTTTTTTCGAGCGCCCGTAACTGAGCCACGTTTAGCGCCCGCAATTTGCTGATTCCCACATGCTGCACATTGGGATCAAGATAAGGGATTGATACCTGATTCGTCTTTGCCATAGTTCCTCTCATCCATTCGTTTTAGAGCTTGCGAAATCATTTCCTTTTCGATTCGTCTGTTTGGCTTTGTTTCGGGTAACAGACTGCACAATTCTTCAAGCGTCCAAACGTGATCCGCTAGTCCGGCTTCCATCGCAGGGGTTACCCGCAGGGTCTTGTAAACACGGCAGAAGTTGTAATGAAAGAAATAGAGTGCGATCTGATGCGCGTGATTCTCGAATTTCTTGCTGAACCCGTTCGTTAGGCGGGTGAATCGGCGCATCCCCATCCGCATTGATAGGTTCTGCCGTTCCACATAGCTGGTGCTGACATGCTTGGGATCAGGATCACCGCTTACAACCTTCATATCGCAGCCAATGCAGGTTGCAGGGCTATACCTAGACTCATCTAGCGTAGCTGCACCGTATAGTTTGTGCAGCATCGCATAATCCACATCTGCACCAAAGGCATCTTCGATAGCATTGGCATAGTGGCGCAGGGCATCAGTCGTGATTTGTGGGCGTCCGATGATGCGCTCGGCACAGTCGGCCATAAACTCATAAGCAGCGCCCTTGCCACGATCACCGATGAAATAGGTAACAATCATCTTAGTATCGGCGTCGATAGCCGTCCAAGTCCAAACATCTCCCCAGCCTTCTACTTCTCGTTCAGGGCTGACGTTCTTCCGCTTTGCACCGACGAATGCCCAAATCTCATCACACTGTAAGCGGCGAACGCGCAATCCGCGAACATGGAGATGGTGGTAGGCAGCGCAGGCGCATCCCATATCTACCAATAGGCGCAACACGGTATGTTTTCCGACTTCCAGCATTCGGCACGTCGCGTTAATCGAATTCCCCTCAACTAAGGCCGCTATGATCTGTGCTCGCTTCGCTGTGCTAAGTTGATTCATTGCCGTTCCACCTGGGCATAATATAGGCAATATAACGGCAAATGTCAAGCTATATTTTGCCTCTATAATGCAGGTCGATTACTATTATAATGACGATAGCAACCAGAAACATTACAGCGATCGCCCACAGTTGAAAGACTGCGGCCCGAACCTGATCGGAGCGGATTTGTTCAATGAATGAGTTGGCGCTTCGCACCTTGCTTAATAGCCTTGAAGCATCCCGCTCATCGCTGCACGGATGCCTACATATCTTCACTTGGTTCGTCGTTGTCGGACTTGCGTTTGACCTATTCGTCATCATCAAAGACTTCTGTGATGATTGGGCAGAATTTAGATATGGAAAAATCCATCCATATGAGAACCATTTGCCCAAACGACCAAGTGTATCGCTGCTCATTCTTGCGCTTTTAGGGACGGCGCTAATAGTGATTGGAGTGGCTGGAGAGCTATATGTGGATGTGCGGGCTGGAAAAATCGAGACCCAAATCAGAGAGGCAAATGATAACCTGCTCGGTTTGATTATCCAAGAGGCTGGTGACGCCGCCACTTCTGCCAAGACAGCACGCGAGGAAGCCCTGCTTCTCGGCCCCAGAGAGAAACTTTTAGTCGGAGAAAGACGGCAGAAACTGGTCGATGCCATCCAGCCATATTGTGGGCAAAAGGTAGTCATCCACCGCAGCACGTTTTTAGGCTCAATAAACGGCGTGCCATCGCCCGGTGCGTTAGCGACCTCTACTGAACAAGACGGACTGGTTAAATCTCTGGTCGGCGTCCTAAAAGATGCATATTGGAAACCGGAGACCCCTGTGCCCTCTGGTTTTACGAAAGGATTCGGAATACATGTCAGCGTTTTGGACCTATCCCCTCCAACATGCAAGGCAGCAAGAGTGCTTATCGGTGCGCTGCGCAACGTGCCACTAGAAGTGATAGACGATTCGGCTTGTAGCGGATCATCCGCAAAAAGATCTAGCGGGACACGAACCATCGTCTTGATCGTAGAGCCGAAGTAAATAGCTAGCGCGGCAAGCAAGACAAGTGCTAGGCATGGCACGGCTTGTGGATGCCAAACGGCACCACTACCGTCCGTTCGGTTGACAAGACCATTAGTCCGCGATAACCTATAATAGAAGTGTGAACTACGTGAGCGGTGCCCGTGGGCACCGGCTCTTCGACCAGAATGCTGCGACTGCTGTTTGGATCGCGGCGTTTTTTTTTGCTCTTGCCTGTCTGAGAAAGATTTCGAGGCGCACCGGCTGAGGGCGGCACGGAGATCTCACGGGAAAGGGAACATCGTGCGCAAGAAAAAGAACAAAGTACGCGGAACCGGGCAAGCAATTCCTCTTCCCACAACGGGCAAAATGTTTGCGAACGGAAACGCGATTGAGGCAGTCCGGGACATCACGAACCCGGAACGATTGCGCCTTGCGTACTGGGATGGCCTGAAAGCCACTGTCGGCTCGGAGGTAGAGTGCGACGGTCAGTCCTATGTGCCTGCCCCGATCGATCCTTCAATTCTGCGGGCACTTACGCTCCCAACGGAAATTGCTGCGTGCGGGTCATCGCGCAAATTGCTGGAGGACATGTCCAGGGTCGTGACCGAGTACACCGGCCTCCCCGAAGACTCCATCGCGGCGGCGAGTCGCTGGATGTTATCTACCTGGTTTCCCGAGGTGCGTCCTGCTCCGGGCCTATCACTGAGCGGGCCGGATACGACTGCCGGTAGGCAACTGTGCGAGCTGTTGCACTCCCTTTGTCGCCACTCGTTGCTGCTCACCGAAGTAACTGCTGCCGGTCTGCGGGCATTGCCGATGCAGTGGGGGCTCACGCTTCTGATTCACCAGCCCGGGTTGAGCGTTGAGGTGCAGCGCATGTTGAGCAGCGCAAGAAGAGAGATGGGCTTCATCCCACGAGGTGGGCGCTTGCTGGATCTCCACTGCGCCGTCGCAACCTACACGGAGCTCGAGGGCGCCTGCGTTTCCGGCGTAATACCCAGTCTTGAAATCTTCGTCCTTCCCGCTCACAGGAGTTTGCCCGTTCTGGATAATTCTGTGCGGCAAAAAATCGCCGACGATTTCCAGCCCAGGCTATTGGCTTACAGGCTCGCCAATTTTGCCAAGGTGCGCAACTTAGCGTTCGACGTGCCCGAGCTGACGCCGTCGGTGCGCGAGCTCGCGCAGAATCTGAGTGCCTGCACACCGGAGGATCCCCAATTGCCGGAGCAAGTCCTTGGGTTGCTCCGCGTACAGGACAAGGAATTACGGTCGGCAGCATGGCTTGATCTCAACACTGTCATAACCGAAGCGGTTCTCGCTTTTGTTCATGAGGGCAAAGAAGAGTCGGTCTACGTTGCGGAAATCGCAGAGGCGGCCGAGGCGATCTTAAGCGGACGCGGTGAGAAACGTGAACTGGAGCCCCGGGCCATCGGAGCGAGGCTTCGTGCCCTGGGACTAGTCACCGAGGAACGTGACGGTCATGGCATCCGGCTGATCTTATCGGGAAAAGTCTCCCGTCGCGTCCATGAGCTCGCCCACAGTTTTTCGGTGCCCTCAATTCAGGATGCCCTGAAACGTTGCGAGGGGTGTACATAAGATGTGCCGAACGGTTCCTTGGTATTGCCGGAATCTGTATGTCGTGTACGTTGTGTACGTATAAATCGGCCTTCAGAGAAAATAGCGAAACTTTGCATGAGGCCTTTCAAGAACGTCGAATAGTATAGCAGAAGTTAATTTCATAGGATACTACTCATGAGTAATATGGAGAAGCAGGAGGGAGCGGATCTAGCCCGCCGCCTGCACGCGAGTGGAGTCCCGCTCAGCGCGGACGACACATGGCAACAAAGTGTCCTGCGCGTTCAACAGATCGGTGACCGATGGGAAAACCGCGCATTCGATCAAGGCAACGGTGCGACCGGCTATGTAATTAAGGTGAATGTACAAGTAAGTGCTCATTTACAGATCGTGGGTATTTTCCTCGACCCTTCCTGGAGCGACGTTACCATCTCATTGCTCGCTGATCCGGTTGAGAGAGTTGCCGGTTACCTTGACTATCGATTTTACGGGAAGAAAATCTTTGAATTTGAAAGAGCGCAAGTACTGAATCATCAGTTGATTCGGCCTGAACTGTTTTCCCGCACAGCGCCCTTCCAAGGTCTCTTGCTATGGAGCGGAATGGAGGCTATTCCGGATGCTTTCGTTCACGGCGGCAATTTGCCGGCGACGGTAACTTTTGTTGATCAGTTCTACCATCCGTATGCTTTCCGGGTTGATCTTTCGATTGATCGCCGCTACAAGTGCTCTTCCAAGAAGCACGAAAGGAGTGCAAGGCCATCGTTGTTCTCGCAGCCTGATCCCCCTCCTGTTCACTCCCCGTCTAGGGTGAACAAGGCTGAAGTTGGAGTCGTGGGCGGACGGATCACACGATCGCGGGATGGACACGTGGATGCTAACGCCGCGGATCCAGCCAGCGAAAAATAGGGAGTGACTCCGGCGCACATGCCAGAATGCTCTCGAATTGCTTTGTGCACTCTATTCGCGTGATCCATAAACGAACCCAACTGCTGGACGGTCGGGAGAACCAGATGCCAGGACAGCCCCCCGGCTCTTTTCTGGGTCGAAGGGCCTTGCTGACGGATTCGGTGCCGAAATCCGCAGATCTTCCAACCGCAGGGCGCCGGAGCTACTGGATATAGATTGCGGAAGGAACCCAACTTCCACCCTTAGCAGCGCAGAGGAGGACTGTTCGCAATTGATGCCGGGGTGAGCTGATTTCCGGATAACAGACTCGCAGTATCGGGGTGCTAGCGGGGCGCGGCGTGGGCGGAATGGATGTTCACGTCTGCGGCCGCGGTGTACCACCAGTGCGCACAAGAAACCTGCTGCCGCAACAAGCGGGATAGAAAGAGTCATCTGGCTTCGGCCGAGAAGCGCGAGCATGTGAAACAACAGGAATTATATAAATCCGAAAGTGCCAGCTACGATTACCTCAAGGACGTAACGTCTCCTGCTTATCGCCGATTTTCAGCAGCCTGCTAGGCAACCGACAGCGCTTGGCTCGAGCCTGACTCCAGACACGGAGGCGCTGCAGGGCATCTCCCTCCTTAAAGGTCCTTGAGGACAACCGCGAATAGGAAAGCACTTGCTGGTCCCCTCAACGTGCAGGATAATCCCGTGGCTGGCCCTGATGCGGCCAGCCCTTAACTATGAAATGCCCCTCGTGCGGTATGGAAAATCCCGCTCTTGCTCAACGCTGCTCAAACTGCGGCAAGGCATTTCCTCATCCCGAAGATAACCAAACACTCCAGAATCTTGACCGCGAAGCATTTTCCAAAGAGGGTGAGTCCTCGAAAGAAACTAAAGCCTCGCGGACAAACATTGGTGGGAGAGCCGAACCAGCGGCACCTGGTGCGGGGAGTGCCGGGGCCACGCGACCGCAAGCCGAAAACTGGAAAGATTCCCAGGTCATTAGTAAGACGCCATCCGGCTTCGGACCAAACGACCCTGGGCCGGTGGAGCAGGCAGAGGACGGGACCTTTTTCGGTGAAGAGTCTTCCCCCGCTGGTGCTTCCGGGTCGCCATCTCGTCTTAGCGGACGGTCGACCACAGGCTACAGTTTTTCCGGGAACCTGGAACCGGGAATGGACTTTGGGCCGAGATTTCGCATTGAGAAGCTTCTTGGCGAAGGGGGTATGGGAAAAGTCTACAAGGCCTTCGATAAGGAGCTGGGACGTACAATTGCTCTCAAGACTCTGCAGCCAGAATTGACCAAGGATCCCAGCGTTATCTTGCGCTTCAAGCAAGAGCTCTTGCTCGCAAGCAAGATTTCCCATAAACACATCTTGCGCATCCACGACCTGAGCGAGTGGGAAGGCGTGAAGTTCATCACCATGGCCTTCATCGAAGGCCATGATTTGAATCAGCTACTGATGCTAGAGCGCCCCTTCCCCGTCGATCGATCGTTGAAGATTGCCCGCCAACTGTGCGAGGCGCTCGATGCGGCACATTCTGAAGGCATCGTGCATCGAGACTTCAAGCCACACAACGTTTTGGTTGCAAAAAACGGCCACGTCTATGTCTCCGACTTCGGCCTGGCGACTTCCTTCGAAACCGCCAAGTTAGGAATGACGCGCACCGGGGCATTTGTGGGAACTCCGCGCTACATGTCGCCCGAGCAAGTGGAAGGCAAGCAAATCGACTCCCGGAGCGACCTCTATTCCTTTGGCTTGGTCTTCTATGAAATGACTGCGGGAGAAGTGCCCTTTGCCGGGGAATCGACCTGGCAGGTGATGTATCAAAGGGTGAAAGACCCGCCGAAAGACATAAAGCTGGTGAATCCAGCGATTCCTGACAACGTCGCTCGGATCATCATGCATTGTCTCGAAAAAGAGCCCGCTGATCGGTATCAGACCGCAAAAGAGATTATCGCGGACATTGATGCAGGACGCTCACCGAAGATGTCGGTGACTTCGATGTACCGATCCGCCTCCTCGACAGGGCGATCTGTACAGATCACACTTCCAACTCGTCCCGCGCGGTGGATGTATGTCGCGGCCGGAGGAGTTGTTTTGGTGGCCACTTTCTTTGCCGTCCCGGAGACGAGACATTTACTGTTCAAGCCGACGGCAGCTACTACCGCTGTGGCCGTGGGCGCGAACGGCCTGCCCTCCCTGGCACAAGGCAAATTCGTTGCCGTGCTACCGTTTCGCGTCTTGGGAGATCCCGCAAACTTTGGCTATCTGGCCGATGGGCTGGGGGATGCATTATCCGGAAAATTGTCTCAACTGGATGGTGTTCGTGTAACCTCGCGAGAAGCTGCGCAGAAAGCCGACCAAAAGCAGCCGCTCCTCAAACTCGCGCAGTCCCTCGGGGCCAACCTCTTGGTCCAAGGCATGCTGCAAGGCACCGGAGATAAGCTGCGCATCAGCATAAACCTGGAAGACGTCGTCAATGGCAGGCGCCTCTGGAGTAAAGAATATGAGGGCGTGACGGGTGATCTTTTCACTTTAGAAGATGAAATCTACACGCAGCTCGTCGCGGCTCTGGAATTGAACCTGACCCAGGAAGAGCAAGCCAAAACCGCAGCTCACCCGACCGATAATGTCGCTGCCTATGAACTGTACCTCCGCGGACAGAATGCCTTCCGAGGTCAAGACAAGAAGGGAGTACAACTGTCAATCGATTATTATAATCAGGCCTTGAAACAGGACCGGCGATTCGCGCTAGCCTATGCAGGGATAGCGGACGCCAGCCTGAGCATGTATGACCTGGAGGGTGGCAGTTCCTGGGTGCAAAAGGCGCTCGCTGCAGCGCAACAAGCGGAACTGCTAAACGACAATCTTCCGGAAGTGCACACCTCCCTCGGAGCAGTTTACGGTCAGTTAGGCAAGAAAGCCGAGGCCGTCGCCGAACTCCAGCGGGCCACTGCGCTGGCTCCTAATTCAGATCTGGCATTCCGGCGACTCGCTACTGCTTACATGGGTATTGGCCAGAGCAAGCAAGCGATTGAGGCTTTTCAAAAAGCTATCCAACTGAATCCGTACTATTGGGGGAGCCAAAATCAGCTTGGCAGTGCCTACTACAATCTGGGTGATTATCCCAAGGCGTTGGAAGCATTTAAGCAGGTCACCCTTCTAGCGCCGGACAACCAGATGGGGTACCAAAATATCGGAAACGTTTATCTCCAGGAGGGGAAGTATCAAGAGGCGATCGCTTATTTTCAAAAGGCAATTCAAATTGAGCCCAATATGGCGAACTACACAAACTTGGGTTCTGCTTATTTTTTCCTGAAGCAATACACAAATTCTGTTGAGGCTTTCGAAAAAGCGGTCGCATTCAATCCCAATGACGCAATACTGGCCGTAAACCTTGCTGATGGTTACCGCGCCGCGGGGCAACAGGACAAGGCCAGCGCAACTTACGAAAAAGCGATTTCGGTCGGTTTCAAGCAGTTGCAAACAAACCCCCAAGACGCCGCAGTGATCGACCAGATCGCGCTCGCCTTCGCAAAGACCGGCAAGGCCCAAGAAGCCGAAAACTTTTCACGGCGGGCACGTGCAATTGACAAGAACAATGTAAGTTATGTTTACGATCAGGCCAGGATTCAAGCGGTATTGGGCCAAACGAGTCAAGCGCTACGGACTTTGCAAAAAGCCTTGGATCAACAGTTCCCGTGCGAGTACGCACAGGGAGACCCGGATTTGGAGGGCCTGCGAACCACACCTGAATTTCAAGCTATGATGAAGAAATGTTCCGTAGCTAAACGCTAAGCGAGAATTGCTTGCCTCTTCTTGAGGCCAAACGCAACCAAAAGGGCTAGTCCAACAAAGAGAAGGAGTGCTGTTCGCGGCTCCGGCACAGAGATTGTAATATCTTCGCCGTAATAGAACGGCCCCGCAAATGCGACCTCAACAGCGGGATAGACGAGGCTTTCGCCACTGATGCCCTGGGCCGCGACAAACCCGCATGACGTCGTGGTCGGAGGATCAGTAGCACAGTTGAAAACCTCCGCTAGAAATGTGGCCTCACTCTCTCCCGCAGCAGGGGTTACTTCAACGAACAATACGTTGCTGTTAATATCATTACTAGCAGTATTGTTCTCATAAGCTGAACTATCCAGGAGCCAATCCGTTATGGATCCGTCCGTCACAAAAATCGGATCCGCTGCCGACGCCCCAGCATCTGTGGCTTCGGAACCGCGGCCCGGCTGCACAACGATCGTGGGGTCAGGGAGGCCGTCTCCCCAAGCTGAGGCCGCGAATATTGCCAGCGCGAGTGCAGGTAATAGAACCCTAAGAATCCTCATAATAAGTAGTCCTCTCCCCCGTGATCCGAAGAAACTCATCGTCTGACGATTCGCATTCATCATGCCAAAATTCATGGTTTTCCACAGACCTAACCCTTTGTCTGTCAATACATTGGGATTCAGCACTAAACGCTCGCGTCATTTTGTGGACAAAATGGGGATGAATTATCCAAATGTTTGCACACTTCCTGAACTTTTGTTTTTCGCCCATGCTGGCTAACCCATGACACTTACACGCGGCGTCCTATGGTGTCGGATATAATGCTCACATTCGAATCAGCCGCCTGCCGCCAGGTCAAACAACTGGAAGCACTCGCGGAAATAGCAGGGGCACTTCCCGTAACGCAAACGGCAAATTGGTCATGGGGCACGAATCACCATAGGAGTTCAGCACAAGCCCTGAAAAGGAGTGTCAACCGTGCGCATCAGAAAGGCGGTCATTACAGCAGCAGGAGGAAATCAGCGGGCGCTCCCGCTCCAGACTCTCATCCACAACGGGGCGGAAAAATCCGTTCTGAGCATCCTCGTCGAACAGGCCCTCACCGCGAATATTGGCGAGATCTGCGTCGTGGTCTGGCCCGGCGATGAGGCTCGCTACGCCCAAGCTGCCGGCAACCTCGCTGGCGCCGTGCGATTCGTCCCCCAGCAACAGCCGCGAGGATACGGCCACGCCATTTACTGTGCGCGCGAATTTGTGGCTGATGAGCCCTTCCTGCACATGGTGGGAGATCACCTCTACGTGACCGCAACGAAGCCCGGCGTCCAACGCCTGGTGGAGTTGGCGGAACTCGAATCGTGCTCCGCTTCCGGGGTCCAGCCCACGCACGAGAGGCTGCTTTCCCGGTTTGGGGCCGTGGCGGGACGTCGCATGTCCGGCCGGCCCGGCGTTTATCGCGTGGAAACGGTACTAGAAAAGCCTACGCCCACGGAAGCCGAACAGCGCCTCATGGTGCCGGGAATCCGCGCGGGCTACTACCTCTGTTTCTTTGGAATTCACGTTTTCACTCCCACCGTGATCGAGTTGCTGGGACGGAGGCTGGCGAGTGAGCCAGGCACCGCCCTTTCGCTTTCCGCTGCTCTCGCCGAACTTGCCCGGCAAGAGCAGTACCTGGCGCTGGAAGACACGGGATGGCGTTATGATCTCGGTGCTCGCTACGGATTGCTCACCGCGCAATTGGCCCTGGCGCTGAACAGTCGCGACCGCGACGAGGTGCTCACGCACTTGCTGCAATTACTGGTGGAGCGTGAGTTGACTGCTCCATCTGCGGAGGGCGAGCGGTGAGCCTGCTTACCGATGTCATAACCGCGCGCGATACGGAGACTCGCAATCGCCCGCTGGACGCCTTGTGCCGGGCGGCGACACTGGAAGAACTGCTGCTCGAATGCGAGGTGCTCGACCGTTTCCGGCGCAGCAGCGACAATCTCTACGAGCGTGTGCGGGCACTTTTTTTCCTCTATGCCATCCATCGCTTTCATATTTCCACGCGCAAGTTAGCGGCTTCCCATGCGCTGATTCCTTTCGCGGGTTACTCCAACCTTCTCAAGCGCAGATTCGAGGAAGCTCTTGATGTTTTCCTGGCGGCGCAGGCCGCCGCCGGACCGAGCGCTGCCATTTCCAGCGCGCTCGCCGCTGGCTACCGCTCGCTCGGTTTCCAGACTCTCGCTGACCAAGTGCGGCGCAGCGTGCGCTCGGTCCGCGGCAATCAGTGGATGTTCCGTGCCGCTTATCCGGAAGACGCACCGCTGCGGATTCGCCCCGAGCTATTGCAGCGCGGGACCGCCGATCATCTCTTCCCCATCCTGCGCGAAGCCACGCCGGTTCGCATGGACCTAAGCCACAGCGGGTGGAGCGATATCTTCTTTCTGGGGATGGATTTCCCCGAAGGCGCCCGCGTGCTCAACATTTCCATCGACTTGAGCGTGCGCCACCTGGGCGCCCCGAGGCCTCCCGTTGCAGCATGGTTCCGTGTCATCGATCAGCCGGTACTCCGCTTGGTCAGCGTTGACCTTCAGTGCACCGCTGAACTCAGCTCGATTGCTGAAGTTTTCGATTTCGCGCACGACTACCTGGGCTTGGTCAAGGCCGCGGTGATTGCCTCCGGCATCGTGCCGCCGGGGATGGAGGGCGCCACTCAGCCCCTCACCGACGTATTGACCCATCTGACTGGCCGGCCCGGCCACGGCATCGAAATCGTCAGCAAGGTGAACGATATTCCCCGCGGCTCACGCTTGGCCGTGTCCACCAGCCTCTTGGCCTGCCTCATCTCCTTGTGCATGCGCGCGACCAACCAGATCCGCACGCTCACCGGTGGCCTTTCCGAGGAGGACCGCCGCTTGGTGGCCGGGCGCGCCATTCTGGGCGAATGGCTGGGGGGCTCGGGAGGCGGCTGGCAGGATTCCGGCGGAGTGTGGCCGGGAATCAAGCTGATTCACGGGGTCTCGGCCCAGGAGGGTGATTCCGAATTCGGCATCGGCCGCGGACGGTTGTTGCCCAACCACCAGATTCTCGGTCCACAGGAAGTGTCACCGGAAACGCGCAAGAAACTTCAGCAAAGCCTGGTGCTCGCCCACGGCGGCATGGCTCAGGATGTGGGCCCCATTCTGGAAATGGTGACGGAGAAATACCTGCTTCGTTCTGAAAATGAGTGGCACAGCCGGGGCGAAGCCGCCCTTATCCTCGATGACCTCATGGCACGCTTGAAAAGCGGGGACATTCGCGCCCTAGGTGCCTTAACGGAGCGGAATTTTACCGGCCCCATTCAAACCATTATTCCCTGGGCCGGAAATCTCTATACCGACACGCTGATTCGCCGCGTGCGCCGGGAGATGGGCGACGACTTCTGGGGCTTCTGGATGCTCGGGGGAATGTCGGGCGGGGGGATGGGTTTTCTTTTTGCTCCGCATGCGAAAGCGCTGGCACAGGAGCGCCTGCAGGCCATCATGAGCGCCACCAAGCGCGAGATGGAGCATGCGCTGCCCTTCGCCATGGAACCCGTGCTCTACGATTTCGCAATCAACGAGGATGGCACTCAGGCCACGCACCTCGTCGGCGACTCTGCGCTGATGCCGGCGGGGTACTACCAGATAATTGTGCCCCCGCTTCTTCGCATGGAAACCCGTTTGCTCTCTCCCGTGCGCCTCCTTGAACTCGAACGCTTCACCGCCGCCTGTCACACCGTGCCGGAATTCCAAGGGATGGTGCAGCACGTCTTCGAGCACCTCATCCCGCAGAGCCCGCAAAAAGCCGAACTCTCCCAAAGCCTCGACGCGCTGCTCGAAGCCCATGGATTTGATCGCGTCGAGCATGAGCAGATCCAGGCGGGCTTGCGCACCGGCCGCGTGGGGCTGGCGCAGAATCGTCTTCCCATCACCAGCCTGATCACCGACGTAGGGGCCGCTGATCTCTTTGACGCCACCGAAGGTGTCGCGTCGAGGTACCACGAAATCGGCAAGGATGCCCTGGCAAAAGGAATGGTGGCGGTGGTTTCGTTCGCCGGCGGCACAGGCAGCCGTTGGACGAAAGGCGCGGGCGTCGTCAAAGCTCTTAATCCCTTCTGTCGGCTGGCCGGCAAGCACCGCAGCTTCCTGGAAGTACACCTGGCCCGCAACCGCCGCACGGGTCGTCTATGCGGCACAAATCTGCCCCACGTCATCACCACCAGCTACCTGACGCACGATGCGATCCAGGCGCACCTCCGCACCGAGTGCAACTACGACTACCCCGGCCCATTACTCCTTTCACCCGGACGCTCCATCGGGCTCCGCTTTGTGCCCATGGAAAGGGACTTGCGGTTTGCCTGGGAAGAGTTGCCGCAGCAATTGCTCGACGAGCAGGCCCAAAAGGTTCGCGACAGCCTGCGCGCCACTCTTATCGCCTGGGCCCGTCACATGGGGGAGGGCGCCAGCTATACCGATAACGTGCCGATGCAATGCCTGCACCCGGTCGGTCACTGGTACGAAGTGCCCAACATGATGCGCAATGGCACCTTGCTGCGATTGTTCCAGGAAAGGCCCCGTTTGAAATACCTGATGATTCATAACATCGATACCACGGGGGCCGACGTAGACCCGGGCTTGCTTGGTTACCACATTGCAGAGGGAGCAGCGCTTACCGCCGAGGTGATTGCGCGGCAGGTAGAAGACCGCGGCGGCGGCTTGGCCCGCGTCGACGGCCGCCTGCGCCTGATTGAAGGTCTTGCGCTTCCCAGCGAAGAGATAGAATCACTCCTCCCCTGGTACAACAGTGCGACCTATTGGATCGATATCGACCAACTCCTCACCATGTTCGGGCTGACCCGCGATGATCTTGCGCACAAGGAACGGGTGAACAACGCCGTGCGCACGCTGGCCGCCCGCATGCCCACCTACATCACGCTGAAGGACGTCAAAAAACGCTGGGGGAAAGGTCAAGAAGATATCTTGCCCGTGGCGCAGTTTGAAAAGCTCTGGGGCGACATGACCAGCCTTCCGGAATTTCCCTGTCGCTTTGTGGCCGTACCCCGCAGGCGTGGACAACAACTCAAGGAACCCGCGCAGCTCGATGGCTGGCTGCGCGATGGCTCCGCGGCATTCGTCGAGTCCTTGTGCGATTGGGGCCACTGACTCCCGCCGTGGCAAATAGGCCACGCAGGCCATTCTTCTCACTCCTGCCTGCATGGGTGACCGTAGCCTATTTCATCACCGGCATCTCCAGAGAAATTTGATTGGACCTTCCGTGACTATGTATCCAGGCGCTACCGCCCCGTCAGCGGAACACGCACCAGAATCGCGTCATCCACGCGCACGATCAACTCTGAAAATTTCCGCTTCCCTGTGTTGCGCATGGCCTGATACCGCGGGTTCAGTGCATCCACATCCACGTGCAGGGGCGTCTTGGGATCCTTGGGTACGTCAAAGCTCACGCGAACATCCGGTTGGCCGTCGCCATCCACGTCCACGGCATCGGAGACATGTTGCGGCAAGGCATTTACCGGTTTCCAGTCGAGCTGCACAAACGGCTTTTCGGTCTGCAATAGGTGAGGATAGACCGCCTTGTGAATGGTAACCGTGTAGCCGTCCTCCTGGATTGTGCGTACCGTCGGCCCGCCGCTGTACATCTCGTCCACATGCAACCCGAGCTTGGTGAACCCCTTCGTGAAGAGCCCCATGAGCAAGAAGGGCACTAGCGCCGCCGCCAGCATCGTCATTCCCGCAGCCGTGTAGCCGAGTTTCGAGGATGGCCATTTCATGCGGAGCTCCTAAATCACGCGCTGCAAGATCGTCGCAAGGCCCTGCGTGATGATGGAGCCTCCAAACATCGCCGCCATGGCCCAGGCCGCGTAGAGAAACATCAGCCGCGCGCGTTCCGGTTTAACCGCCACTTGCGTCCCTCTGATGTGCCACACCGCTGCGCCCTTCGGGCACGCATCCACGCACGCTCCGCACTTCATGCAGGACATCAGCGTCTCGCCCTTCTTGATGGAATCGTCGGTCAGCGACATCGTGGGACAGCTCTTCTGGCACAGCACGCATGGCGAGCAGACCGTGCGGTCAATCTTGATGTCGAAGACGCTGGTCTTGTTGAAAATGGATTGGAACGCGCCAAACGGGCACAGAAACGTACATTGCGTGCGCTTCTTGGTGAGCAGAGGCAGCACAATCACCAGCGCCGCGAACAGCACCACGAAGATCCCGTTCTGCACCAGTCCCACGGTGTTGCGCGCCGCGACGTATTCCGAAACGGCTTTGAACGGGCACAGCCACATGCAATAGGCGGGCTCAAACAGCGCCAGCGAGAGCAGCGCCATCGCCAGCAGCACGGCCCAAGGGACCAGCCTCAAGCGCGGATCGAGCTTTTTCCACTGCGGCTTCTTTGGCAGCGCGGCCATCCCTTCTTCGATTCCGCCGAAGAAACAGGCATAGCTGCACCAGCCTTTGCCGACGACCAGCGTGATCGCCAGCCACAGGCCCGCCATTGCCGCCATGCCGGCGCCAGCCATGCCGCCTCCGGGAAGGAGGGACCCCGGAAAGACCAGAGTTTTCGTGAGTGCCGCCGGGAGAATCAGCAGTGGAATCGGCAAGAAACAAAACGGCGTGCGGCCGGCGATCATCTCTTCGATGGGGATGCCCATGCTGCCCCGCAGAACCATGACGTTGTGAATGAATCCGATCGGGAAAAGCACTCCCAACGCAACGAAAAACCATCTTCGCCAGCGATAGGTGCTGGACGTCTTCATCATCATGAAGAACAGTACGATCATGAACGCAGCCGTCACGGCGCTGGCAACCTGCAAGGAACGCTCGGGTTGCATGAGCCCGCGCATGGCCATGAACAACGACCACAGTGCAATGGGCAGCGTCAGCAACAGCGCCCTGCTCCAGGTCCGTGGCGGCGTCTTTCCGGCGAGTCCCGCACACACGGCGTCAGCCATAGATCCTCCTACCCGCGAGCATGGCAATCCCGGCTAGCAAGTAGTACATCGCGACCAGGACCATGGCCATTCGCGCCACGAAAACAACGGACGCGTTTCGCCGCACGCAGCCCAACCCCACAAATGGCACAAACCACAATGTTGTGGCCACAAAAAACACCGCGAAAAAGAGCACTGCGGCAGCAAGGTTGCCCAACTGTGCTGCGCGCAAGCCCGCCGCTACAAACGGCGGACACAGGCTCACGCCCGTCAAGAGCCCCAACACCGCCGCCCCCGACACCCCGCGTTTTCCTACCCGGCCGATGCTTACCAGCCCGGAATCCGCGCAAGCGTGCGCGCAGCCGCGTCCTATCGACCACGCGTACCACAGCAACGCCACCCCCAGCAGGACATGAATCCCGCCATAGATCAAAGTGCGCACACCGGGCGGAGGCGACACCAGTGCGCCAAGTTCCCACGCCACAGCGGCAAAAAGCAGATACCCCAGGAAGCGTGTGCCCAGAAATGACGAAAGATAACGTGCGTTCAGGCGCCAGCCCGCGCCCTCCGCCAGCAGGGAAGGAACCACCACCGGGCCGCAGGACGCCACGCATGCCGGGCCGGACACCAGCCCCAGCACAAAGGCCTCGCCCAATAGGAAAGGTCCGCTCATTGATACAACGTAGCATTCTCCGCCCTGGCTGTCTGTGATGAATGAGCCGGCTCCTGTTCTGATCCTCGACTAAAACATCAATGCCGATCAGCGCGGCTAGAACCCGGCGTTGCCTCTCCCGGTTCGCATTGAAGGGACAGGAGATAGGGCGCTCCAAACACTTTCCTTTTTGCACCTTCTCGCGCCATCACAGGCAGCCTGCGAGCGTTCTAGGGGTACCTTCCAGTTTGTCCACGGTGCCTTACAGACTGTTGTGACGCACGCACTATCCATCATCGGCGTCAGGCGTGATAACTACACGAGAAGCGGAATGCTCTTCCAGATTTTGCAGCACTTTTGCGTTTCCGCCGTGGCCGGGGTTGCAGTTCACATAACGGAGGTGAGTGTCGTGAATAGCGAGCAGAGCATCGGGTTACTGAACAAATCCGTGGCGGATGAACTGGCGGCGGTCCACCAGTACATGTACTTCCACTTCCACCTGGACGATTTGGGCTTCGCGCCCCTGGCGAGCCTGTTCAAGCGCACCGCCATCATGGAAATGGGTCACGTGGAAGCCCTGGCCGAGCGGATTCTCTTCCTGAAGGGCGATGTGCAGATGGCCACCGCCGCGCCGGTCGAAGCCATCACCGACCCAGCAAAAATGCTGGCCAAGGCCATCGAAATGGAACAGGGTAGCTCCCGCGACTACAACCGCGCCGCGCAGACCTGCGGCACCAACGCCGACGCCGTGTCGAAGCAACTCTTCGAGCGCCTGGTAGGCGACGAAGAGGGACACCAAGACGCGTTCGAGCGGCAACTGGAAAACATCCGCCGCTTCGGCCCCAGCTACCTCGCGCTGCAATCCTTTGACGCCGCCACCGCCCCGGAACCTTCGGAAACGTAAGAGAGAAATCAGAGTCGCGCCGCTTGTTCCGCGGCCGTCCTCTCTATGCCGTCTTCCTGGGCCCGCCGATGGCCTACGGTTCAGTGTGAGTTGCCCGCCTACCCGAGCCACCACCCGGCGCGACTTCAGTTCTGCTTGGGCTTTCACGTTTGCCGCTCGGCATCAGGTCAGGAGGGGTGCGGTTCACCGGCAATGCAACGCACGGTGTCCCGCGCGATTAGGAGTTCCTCATCCGTTGGAATCACGAACGCCTTTAAGTTGGAATCGTCGGTGCTTATCTGTGCTTCCTTGCCGATGGCCTGCTCGTTCCTGCTTTTGTCGAGTTTCAGCCCCGCCCATTCGAGGCCCGCGCAGATGCGCGCACGGATATCTGCCGAGTTCTCTCCGATTCCCCCCGTGAAGACGACGGCATCCGCCCCGCCCATGCACGCAAGATATGCTCCTATATATTTTCTCGCGCGATAACAGAAAACCTCGATGGCCAGGCGCACGCGGCGGTCGTCATGTTCCTTCAATTCCTGCTGCAGGACACGCATATCGTTCGTCAACCCCGAGATGCCGAGGAGTCCCGACTGCGTGTTGAGGAGCATTTCTACCTCATGAGGTGATAGCCCTTCTTTTGTCGCAATCAGATTCACGATCGCAGGGTCGATATCCCCCGAACGCGTTCCCATTACCAATCCTTCGAGTGGTGTCATGCCCATGGAAGTGTCCACCGGGTATCCGCCGCGAATCGCGGCAGCCGAGCAGCCATTTCCGAGGTGCAGCGTGATGACATGCGTCTGTTCTCGCGTCAAGTTGCGCAAAACCCGATAGCGGTACGCCACATAGCGGTGCGATGTGCCATGAAACCCGTAACGCCGAATGTGGTGCCGGCGGTACAAATGGTAGGGCACGGCATACAAATAGGCCTGCTCCGGCAGGGAATGAAAGAATGCTGTGTCGAAGACGGCGACCTGCGGAACTTTCGGCCCCAAGATTTGCCGCGCGGCCCGAATGCACTTGATGTTGTTGGGATTGTGAAGCGGCGCAAGGTCAATGCAGTCTTCGATCCCCTTCAACACTTCGTCGGTGATGATGGCCGACTCCGAAAACATTTCACCGCCATGGACCACACGATGTCCCATCGCTTGGATATCTGCCGCGCTCTGGACTTGCGAAATGCCCGACTCTTCCGACGCAATCCAGCGAATCAGATAATCCAGTGCCGCGGAAAGGTCGGCCAGCGGTGCGGTGAACTTCTGCCTGGCCGATTTTTCTGATTCTGCCGTAATGATCGCCTCGCCCCCAATGCGTTCCACCTCTCCCCGGCAGATGCGCTCATCCGCGTTTTTCTGGATGCGCTCGTGATCCGTCGCGATGAGCTGAAACTTCAGGCTGGAACTTCCCGAATTCAGTACGAGAACGTTCATGATCGATCCTGCCTTTGCCTTGTGACCCCAGTCTCTTATCACGTCGCAGCTTTTTGGAGTGCGGCGGCTTGCCGCCGCTTTTACGGTCTCAGCCCTATCGAACAATTGTCATCCCGATCCCGCATAGCGGGAGAGGGATCTGCTTTTCGCAAGCCAAAACGAAATGCGGCGTTTTCATTTTTTGCATCCGCCGATTTCTGGCGGAAGCAGCCGAGGACTCCTGCTTTCTGCAGTTCTCACGCTCGCCCCGAAAACATCGCGAGCTTAATAGGGCCACGTCCACGCGGCAACATTCGGCTCGTCTATGCCGTTCTGGTGCGCGTAATTCAGGCACTCAATTTGGACGTTGCGGAACTTTTCCTTGGCGTGGGCTCCGATCCTCTGAAGTCTCGGCACGCGATCAATCACGTCTCGGGCCAGGCTGTAACGATCGATCTCGTTTTCGATGGCCAACTCCATTGGCGTATTGATGTTGCCCTTCTCCTTGTATCCGCGGACGTGCATGCCCTCGTGGTTTTTGCGGCGATAGGCCAGCCGGTGAATCAGCCAGGGGTAGCCATGGAAATTGAAGATGATCGGCTTATCGACGGTAAATAGGGAATCGAAGTCCCGGTCCGACAAGCCGTGTGGATGTTCCGTGTTCGGCTGCAATTTGAAAAGATCAACCACATTGACGTAGCGAATCTTGATATCGGGGAATTCTTCCCGCAAGAGCACAATTGCCGCCAGCGCTTCCTGCGTCGGAATATCTCCTGCCGAAGCCATCACAACATCCGGCTCGCAGCCTTGGTCGTTGCAGGCCCATTCCCAGAGGCCGATTCCCTTGGTGCAGTGCTTGATGGCGGCATCCATGTCCATGAATTGGAGATGCAGTTGTTTGTCGCAGACAATGACGTTGACGTAGTTTTCGCTGCGCAGGCAGTGGTCCGCCACCGAGAGCAGGCAATTGACGTCGGGTGGGAGATAAATGCGCGTTACGCTGGCGCTCTTGTTTACGACTACGTCCAGAAAGCCGGGGTCCTGATGGGTAAATCCGTTGTGATCTTGCCGCCACACCGTCGAAGTAATCAGCAGATTCAGCGAAGCAATGTGTTCCCGCCACGACAGGTGATTGCAGATGGATAGCCATTTGGCAAACTGGTTGAACATCGAATCAATCACGTGAATAAAGGATTCGTAGGAACTGATGAATCCGTGGCGGCCGGTCAGCAGGTAGCCTTCCAGCATTCCCTCAATCGTGTGTTCGCTCAAAATTTCGATTACTCGTCCGTCGGGTGCCAACTCTCCACCGTCCGCGTCTTCGGGAAAGTATTCCGCGATCCAGAACTTCTTGCTCGCCTCATAAATGTCATCCAGCTTGTTGGAGGTAGTTTCATCCGGCCCAAAAACCCGGAAATTCGTCATATTTAGCTTCATAACGTCGCGCAAGAATACGCCCAGGGGACGTGTATTTTCTGCCTGTACCACTCCGGGTTTTTCCAACTTCTGGGCATACTGACGAAAGTCCGGTAGCCGGAGCGCCCTCTTCAGCCGGCCTCCATTGGCATGGGGATTGGAGCCCATGCGGCGTGTTCCCGCGGGTGCAATCTCTTTGAATTCGGCGTGCAGTTTGCCATTTTGATCGAACAGTTCCTCCGGCTTGTATCCGCGCATCCAGCTTTCCAGTAGCTGCAGGTGCTCCGGGTTCTCTTTGACATTCATAATCGGGACCTGGTGCGCGCGCCAGAACCCCTCCAATTTGTGGCCGTCCACTTCCCCCGGAGCCGTCCATCCCTTCGGCGAGCGTAATACAATCATGGGCCACCGCGGGCGCTCCGCCACGCTCTTCGCGCGCGCTTCCTGTTGAATTCTTCTAATCTCCGTGATGCAGAACTCCGTCGTCGCCGCCATGGCTTGATGCATGCCTTCGTGCTCTGAGCCTTCCACGAAGTACGGCGTCCAGCCGTAACCTCGCATCAAGCTCTCCAATTCCTCGTGGCTGATCCGCGCCAGCATCGTGGGATTGTTGAGCTTGTAGCCATTCAAATGAAGGATCGGCAACACGGCGCCGTCGCGAACGGGGCTAAGGAATTTATTAATATGCCAGGAAGTTGCCAGAGGTCCCGTTTCCGATTCGCCGTCGCCGACCACCGCCGCAACGATCAATTCCGGATTGTCGAACGCCGCACCGCACGCGTGCGAAAGCACATACCCGAGTTCTCCTCCTTCATGAATCGAGCCCGGCGTTTCCGGCGTACAGTGGCTCCCAATGCCGCCGGGAAACGAGAATTGCTTGAAGAATTCCCGCAAGCCTTCTTCGTCTTCACACTTGTCTGGATACACCTCAGAGTAGCTGCCTTCCAAATAGACGGGAGCAAGAACACCCGGAGCGCCATGCCCGGGCCCCGCCATAAAGATCATCTCCTGATCGTACTTCTTGATCTGCCGCATCAGGTGAATGTAAGTGAATGCCAGGCCGGGACTCGAACCCCAATGCCCCAGGAGGCGGTTCTTGATGTGTTCCGGCTTTAGGGGCTCCCGTAAGAGTGGATTCTCCTGCAGATAGAGCATGCCCAGGATTACGTATGTGCACGCTCTCCAAAAAGCATCTGTCTTGCGCAACTCCTCGGCGCTCAGGGGAGTTCCCTGGACCGTGGATCTCGCTTTGCCAAACGCACTCAGCGCCTGAATTGTATGGGACTCTGCCTGAGCCGTCGTTGTCACCGGGAGCCTCTCAGTTCCAGCAACGATTGGTCTGGTGAGTCAATGGGAGAGCGAAGAGCGAGCCAATTCGTTGCCGGGTATTTCGCTTTCAGCATGGCCTGCCCCGAACCAGAAGAGCATTTGCCGTCCGCGGCATCATTAGCGCGGAAAGTTGGGCTTTACAACAGTCTCGTAGTGTAACCCGTTTATGTTTCCGAAGTGTTACGAATCCTCCCGGCTTCGCTGCGGGGTCACCGCCGGCGCGCAGGGCCGGTCGAATTTCGGATGATCAGTTCCGGCGCGAGGGCGATTTCAAAAATGAAGGGAGCGCGCTCCTCGATGCGGTCGAGAAGGGTTTGGGCGGCGACAGTGCCCATTTCCAGGAGAGGCTGGCGGACCGTCGTAAGAGGCGGGAAGGCGAAAGAGGCGACGGAGATGTCGTCGAATCCAACAACGGAAACGTCGTCGGGGACGCGGAGGCCGGCTTCATGCAACACGAACATCGCGCCGACCGCGGAAGTGTCGTTATAGGCAAAGAGCGCGGTGAAGGGGATTTCGGTCGCCAGCAGCTCTTTCACGGGGAGATAGCCGATATCGGAAGTATTCGGAATCCTTTCGAGCTGGAACACCAGTTCCGGGTAAATGGGCAGATGCAGCTCGGCGGCGACTTCCTGGATGGCGTTCCAGCGAGTTGCGGAGTCCGAGCTGGACGAAGGCCCCCGGAAGAACGCGATCTGTCTGTGGCCGAGGTCAAGCAGATGCTGCAGGACGAGCCGCGCGGCGCGATGGTGATCGAGGATGATGTTGGTGACGTTGGGAACTTGCCTATGGCCGGCGATGGCAACGGTGGGAAGAGTGGGCTGCTGGCCTATGGAGGTGTCGATGGTAATGATGCCTTCGACGCCCCGTGTGAGCAGCAACTGGGAATACGAGCGCAAGAGTTTATCCTCATGGCGGTGAACGCCGGTGAGAAAAAAGAAATTGTTCTTGCGGAGGAAAGTCTCGATACTGCTGATGATTGTTGCTCCGTAGGGATCGCCGAGTTCCTCGGCGATTACGCCGACAGTGTAGCTGCGCCGGACGCGCAGAGAACGCGCCAGGAAATTAGGACGATAGTTGAGCTGCCGAGCGGCCTCCATGATGCGATTGCGCGTGCGTTCGGGGATGGAGCGTGAGGCGGGCGCATTGTTCAGAACACTGGAAACGGTTCCTGCTGTCAGGTCGAGATGCGAAGCGAGCGCCTTGAGAGTAACGGCAGGCGCCTTCGGGGCGCCGTGTGCCTTAGCAGCTTTTGTCATTGGGTCCTGACCTCGCTCAAGGCCCTGCGGAGCAACCAACAGAAGCACCACTAATTACCAGCATTCTAGCGCAATCTGGGTAGGGAAAGTACAACGGAACTGCCAAAGGAGGACCACTTCGCGGGAAGGGAATAAACGCGAGTGCGTGTGATTTCCACTCACCGTAACGTTTATCCATTCTTGACATGGGCGCGGCGTATATTCCAGACTCTCCGCAGAAGAAGCGATGTTTTCCCTGCAGAATGATAAATGCGGAAACGGGTCGGTTGGAGCCGGACCTGCCGTGGCCGGCGGCACCCATCAAGTAAGTCAGGAAGCGTGCACACGAAATAGTGGCACGATCTTTGGCTGGGGTGCTGCAGGGAGAAAGGATGAGGATCGTGGACGGGTGGCGTGAGCGGGTCGAGCGGGAACTGCTTGGCGACATTCTGCCGTTTTGGCTGAACCACGCGGTGGACCGCGAGTTTGGCGGGTTTCGCGGGCAGATTGCCAATGACTTGACGATTGATCCGCTGGCCCACAAAGGGCTGATCCTGAACGCGCGCATTCTGTGGACCTTTGCGAAGGCCTACAAGGTTTACGGCGACGAGGTGTACTTGCGCACAGCGCGGCGGGCCTACGAATATCTGCGGCGGTATTTCTGGGACACGAAATTTGGTGGCGTCTACTGGATGGTGGACCACCTGGGGAACCCCGTGGAGACGAAGAAGCGGATTTACGGACAGGCCTTCACCGTCTACGCTCTGGCGGAGTACGCGGCTGCGAGCGCGGGAAAGGAACCGCTGGAAAAGGCCATTGCCCTGCACCGGATGATTGAAGACGCCAGTCATGACTCAAAGAATGGCGGATACTTCGAGACTTACGAACGGGACTGGAAACTCGCGCAGGAGCAGCGGCTGAGCGAAGTGGACATGGATGAAAAGAAATCCATGAACACGCACCTGCACATGCTGGAAGCGTATGCGAATCTCCTGCGGATATGGAATCACGACGGATTGCGGAAGCGCCTACGGGAGCTGCTTCGTATTTTTCTGGACCACATCCTTGATCCGGAGACGTACCATTTCCGGATGTTTTTCGACGAAACGTGGCACGACCGCTCGGACCGCTTTTCCTTTGGCCATGACATTGAAGGGAGTTGGCTGATCTGCGAGGCCGCGGAAGTATTGGGCGACACCGCGATTCTGGAAGAAACGCGGAAAGCGGCGGTGAGCATGGCGCAAGCGGTGTACGAGCAGGCGGTGGACAACGATGGCGGCTTGTTCTACGAGGGCACACGGAAGGAAATCATCGACACCGACAAGCATTGGTGGCCCCAGGCGGAAGCCGTGGTGGGATTCCTGAACGCCTACGAACTTTCGGGGCGGGACTATTTCCTGAAGGCGTCGCAGAATAGCTGGGCGTTCATCGAAAAACATATCGTGGATCACCAGCGCGGAGAGTGGTATTGGAAAGTGTCGCGCGACGGAACTCCCAGCAACGACAAGTACAAAGTGGATCCCTGGAAGTGTCCGTATCACAACAGCCGGACCTGCTTTGAAGTGATGGAACGCCTGGACAATTTGGCCAGGAAACACGGGGCTTGAGGAATGCAGATGCGGGCCGATACCCTATGACCGGAGAAGACGAATGAACCCAGCCGCGTATAAGAAAAAAGTGCAGGAACTATTCCGGCAGTACGAGAAGCTCATTGCCAGGAAAAACGTGAAAGCTAGGAGCGGGAACGGGGTGTACGACCGGTATGTCAACCCCGTGCTGACGGCGGAGCACACTCCGCTCTTCTGGCGCTACGATTTCGACTACAAGAGCAACCCCCACCTGATGGAGCGCATGGGTGTGAACGCGACGTTCAACGCCGGCGCCATGGAATACGAAGGAAAGTTTCTGGTGTTTGCGCGCGTCGAAGGCGCGGACCGCAAATCGTTCCTTGCGGTGGCGGAAAGCCCGAACGGCGTGGACAACTTCCACTTCTGGGATTTCCCTATCCTGATGCCGGAAACGGGCGACCCGGACACGAACGTGTACGACATTCGCGTGGTGCGGCACGAGGATGGTTGGATCTACGGCCTGTTCTGCACCGAGCGGAAGGATCCGAAAGTGCCGCTTTGGGATACGTCATCGGCCGTCGCCCAGTGCGGCATTGCCCGGACCAGGGACTTGAAAAATTGGGAACGCCTGCCGGATTTGCGCACCAAGTCGCCACAGCAAAGAAACGTCGTGTTGCATCCGGAATTTGTGGATGGGAAGTACGCACTATACACGCGGCCGCAGGATGAATTCATTCAGGCGGGAAAAGGCGGAGGAATTGGCTGGGGACTATGCACAACGATGGTGGGCGCAACCGTCGAAAATGAAATCATCATGGATAATCGCGAGTATCACACCATCAAGGAAGTGAAAAACGGGCTGGGTCCGGCACCTATCAAGACCGCCAAGGGTTGGCTGCACCTGGCTCACGGTGTGCGGAACACCGCGGCGGGGCTGCGCTACGTTCTGTATACGTTCCTGAGCGAGCCGGGGAGACCATACGTGATCACGCACCAGCCGGCTGGATATTTCCTGGCGCCGCAAGGCGAGGAACGCATTGGAGACGTCTCCAACGTGGCCTTCAGCAACGGCTGGATCGCCACGAAAAACGGGTACGTGTACATCTACTACGGCGCATCGGACACACGCCTGAACGTGGTCACCAGCACGGTGGAAAAGCTGCTGGACTACACGCTGAACACGCCAGAAGACCCGCTGCGCAGCTTTTTGTGCGTAAAACAACGGAACGCCTTGATCCGCAAAAATCTGGCGGTACTCAAGACGTTCGGCAAACTCCCCGGGCGCCCCCACGAGCCGGCGAAGAAAAGTGGGAAGGCCGCTAAACAATAGAGCTAGCGAGCGCTGTTTTGCAATTTGCGGAATAACTCCGCAGTTTAGGGGGTCAGAGCTTTAGCTCCGACACTAAGTGCTTGGCTATCATCGGGCTCGGTAGACCCTGGGCTTCAGCCCAGGGCGCGAAGCGCCCCTGAGGAAATGGTCTCAAGCCTTTTTCCGCACCCTGTCTGTCTCTTAATCGGACCCTTTCACGAACAACAGTTTTGGCGTCATTCAAACGGCTCAGCAACTTGTCATCTTTCAGGGCGCGTCGTCTGCGCCCTGAAAGATCACAACTTATCGAATCTCACGCTCACGCGGTTGCCAGAATGGTCTCGATCCTGGCGAGCTCCTCGGAGGTAAACCGCAGATTGCCGAGCGCCGCAACGTTTTGCTCCACCTGCTCCACGCGGCTTGCGCCAATCAAGGCACTGGTCATCCGCGCATCTCGCAATACCCAGGCCAGGGCCAGTTGCGCAACGGACTGCCCGCGTGACTCGGCCAGTTGGTTGAGCGCGCGCACCTGCGTCAGGCGCCGCTCGCTGACATCATTTTTCTTCAGGAAGCCGTGGGGCTTGTTGGCGCGAGAATTGCTCGGGATGCCGTTGAGATAGCGATTCGTGAGCAAGCCCTGCGCGAGCCCCAATCGCCGTACGGTCCGGCCCACATCCCCCAGCCAGCCTTGGTGCTGATGACCAATTCGTCGCGATGAGCCGCGAAATCGCTATGGAGGATGCGCCCGAAATTCTCCTCGGCCGAGCCGGGAGGCGGGCCGTAATTGTTCGCCAGGTCGAAGTGGGTGATGCCGAGGTCGAACGCGCGCCGCAGCATGGCCCGGCAATTCTCGAAGGAGTCCACGCCGCCGAAATTGTGCCAAAGACCGAGCGAAATGGCAGGGAGCAGCAATCCGCTGCGGCCGCACCGCCGGTATTGCATGTTGTCGTAACGCGAGTTAGCGGGCGCATAGGTCATGAAATCCCTCTTGTGCGCATTTGAGAAGACCGAGTGTCGCGCAGTTTCTCACCGCACGCCACTGGGCGTGGTTTAACGCAACGTCGCTTTGACAACCACGATTTTAGTGCCCGCTGGCGGCAGTGGCACCAGGTTCCCCTGAATGGGCGCGCCATTCACTTCGAGACACACCTTGTTGCCGTCTCCCGCGCGCTGCACTTCGATCTGATACGTCACCCCGCGAAATTTGCGGCGGGCCTTGAAGCTGCGCCAGCTCTTCGGTATGACCGGCGCGATCAACAGCCCCTCGTAAGACGTGCGGATGCCTAGAATCCATTGCGTGATGGCGTAGTAGTTCCACGCGGCCGTGCCGGTGAGCCAGGAGTTCTTCGCTTCTCCAAACGTGGGAGCGTCGCGGCCGGCAATCATCTGCGCATAAACGTAAGGCTCGCAACGGTGGATGTCGCTGATTTCCTCGCGCGCGGAAGGATTGATCCGCGTGTAATAGTCGTGCGCGGCATCCCCGTTTCCGACGCGCGTTTCGCCGATGACGACCCAGGGGTTGTTGTGGCAGAAAATGCCCGCGTTTTCCTTGTAGCCCGGCGGGTAAGAAGAAATCTCGCCGTATTCTAGGTAGTACTTCGAGTAGGCCGGTTGCTGCAGGACGATGCCGTGCTCGGTGGCCAGCAGCTTGCGCGTGGATTCCAACGCTTTCGCCGCGAGGCCATCCTCAAGACCGATCCCTGCCAACGTACAGAACCCCTGCGTTTCGATGTAGATTTTGCCCTCGACATTTTCCTTTGAGCCGATCTTCCGGCTGAAATCATCATATGCGCGGAGGAACCACTCGCCGTCCCATCCGTGCTTGTGAATCGTGGCATCCATCTTGGCGACTTCGGCTAGGTACGTGGCAGCCTCGGCGGCGAGGCCGCGATGCCTGGCAATCTCCGCAAGCTCGCTCCCGGCCAGCACAAACAGGCCGGCGATAAACACGGATTCGGCAACCTTGCCGTCTTTGTTGGTGGTGGTCTGAAAGGATTGCCCCGGCGAATCGGAAAAGCAGTTCAGGTTCAGGCAATCGTTCCAATCGGCGCGCCCGATGAGCGGCAGGCCATGAGGGCCAAGACGCTCAAGCGTGTACCGGAAGCTGCGTTGGAGGTGCTCGTAGAGCGGCGTTTCGGAACCGGGCGCATTGTCATAAGGCACCAACTCATCCAGGATGCCCCAGTCGCCGGTCTCCTTCAGATAGGCGCCGACGCCGATAATCAGCCAGTGGGGATCGTCGTTGAAGCCGCTGCCCACGTCGTCATTGCCGCGCTTGGTCAGCGGCTGGTACTGGTGATACGCCCCGCCGGTGGGAAGTTGCGTGGCGGCAAGGTCGACTATCCGTTCCCGCGCGCGCCCCGGTACCATGTGCACAAAGCCCAGCAAATCCTGGTTCGAGTCGCGGAACCCCAGTCCCCGCCCGATCCCCGATTCGTAGAACGACGCCGAGCGGGAGATGTTGAACGTCGCCATGCACTGATACGCGTTCCAAATGTTCACCATGCGATTCGTGTGCACGTCGGGCGTGTCCACCTGGCACAGCCCCAGCAAATCATTCCAGTAAAGCCGCAGCTTCTCGAACGCCGCGTTAACATTCGCCGCCACCCGATACTTCGCGATTACCGCTTTCGCCGCCTTCTTGTTGATGATTTGCGAATCGGGCGGATCGAATTTCTGGTCTCGCGGGTTCTCCTGATAGCCCAGAACAAAGTTGATTTGCCGGGTTTCGCCGGGCTCCAGCGAGAGCTTGACGTGGTGCGAGCCGACCGGAGCCCAGCCGTGCGCGACGGAATTGGAGCAGTGTCCGCGCTCCACGGCGGCCGGATTGTCCCAGCCGCGATAGGGGCCCAGAAAAGCCTCGCGCTGCGTGTCGTAGCCGGCGATTTTTTCGGAGCAGGCGAAGAACGCGAAGTGGTCGCGGCGCTCGCGGTATTCGGTCTTGTGGTAAATAACGCCGTCCTCGATTTCGACCTCACCGATGCTGAAGTTGCGCTGGAAGTTTGTGGAATCGTCCTGCGCGTCCCATAAGCAGAACTCGATGATCGAGAAAACGGAGAGTTCAGCGGCCTGCGGGCGATGGTTTGTCACGTTCAATTGCCAAATTTCCACATTCTCGTCGAGCGGCACGAAGTAGCGCGTGCTCGCTTCGATGCCCTTGTATTTCGAACTGATCGTTGTATAGCCCATGCCGTGGCGGCAGGAATACTCTTCCAATTTGTTTTGCGTGGGTTGCCAGGAGGGAGACCAGAATTCGCCCGAGCTGTCATCGCGAAGATAAATGTAGCGCCCGCCAACATCGTAGGGAGCGTTGTTATAACGGTACCGCGTGATGCGGCGCAGGCGGGCGTCGCGAAAGAAAGAATAGCCCCCGGCGGTGTTGGAGATGATGCCGAAGTAAGCTTCGCAGCCGAGGTAGTTGATCCACGGCAGGGGCGTATCCGGCCGCGTGATTACGTATTCGCGCTTCTGATCGTCGAAGTAGCCGTACTTCATGAGGGCGGCTCCCTGAGCGGAACCCTGCGGACTCGCAAGACCATCCAGTATATCGATATTTTAGTGGCCTAGAATAACTTTGAGGTGTAGATATGAAGCTTGCCCGCAAGAGTAAAATAGGGCGCTCTGCTCAGGGAAGTGTGCTCGCAGTCACGCCCTCATGTGAGCACAATCACTGCCGCTACTGCTGTCGAGACGAGAGGCTTGCACCCTTGAAACACTCGCCCAGATCTAAAGGGAACAGCATGACTGCGTCCGCGTGCCGCCTCAGCACCCTCCTGTCAACTCTGCCAATCTGGCTCATCCTTCTATTCCTTTCGTTCACAGGAGCGACGGGAACGGCTTATGGAGCGGAGGCCGCAAGCACTCAGATAAAAGTGGACCAGGTGGGCTACCTGCCGGGAGCCTCGAAGGTGGCAGTGGTTACGGCGGCGGCCACGACATTTGAAGTGAAGCGCGCCTCCGACCATGTGACGGTGTTTAAGGGCACGCTTGGACCGCCGAGCCTGGATGTGGATTCGGGCGATTCCGTGCAGCTTGCGGACTTTACGAGGCTGCGCGAAGCGGGCAGTTACTATCTGGACGTCCCGGGAGTAGGGCGGAGTTGGACGTTTTCGATCCGGCGTGATGTTTTTTTGCACACCTATTATCTGGCCATGCGTGCGTTCTACGGCCAGCGCTGCGGCACGGCAGTGGACCTTGGGCCGGAGTTTCCCGGCTATATGCACGCCGCATGCCACTTGAAGGGTGAGTTTCACCCCTCGTCGGGAAAGCAAGGCGAACGGGACAATATCGGCGGCTGGCACGATGCCGGCGACTATGGCCGCTACGTCGTGAACTCCGGAATCACCACGGGGACGCTGCTGTGGACGTGGGAGATTTATGGACCGAAGGTGAAGAGCATCAAGCTGAATATTCCTGAGAGCGGCAACGGCACGCCGGACATCCTGAATGAAATCCGCTGGAACCTCGAATGGATGCTCAACATGCAGGATGACGATGGCGGCGCGTGGCACAAGCAGACCAGCGAACATTTTCCCGCTTTCGTGATGCCGGAAGACGACCTTCTGCCCAGCGAAGTGATTGGGACTGGGCAGGCGCCGTACAAGAGCACGTGCGCCACGGCCGACCTGGCGGCGGTGGCCGCCATCGCCGCGCGCGCGTATCAGCCCTTCGATACAAAATTCGCGGCGCGCAACCTGGAAGCGGCGCGCAAGGCCTGGCTCTGGACGGAGAAGTATCCTAAGGTCATGTTCAAGAACCCGCAGGGAGTCAGCACGGGCGAGTACAGCGACAACTATTGCGTTGACGAAAGGCTGTGGGCAGCCGCGGAACTCTGGCGCACGACCGGCGAAGCCGCCTACGACGATTATTTCGTGAAGCACTATCCGGATTTTCGGCCCAGCTTGGAAGCGCCCTCGCCGGAAGGCTGGCGAGAGGTTGCTGCCTTGGGGCTCTGGACGTACGCGATGAGTTCGCGCAAGGGCGCGGATTCCACGGCGGTGGCGGACATTCGCAAGCGCACCGTGGCGGCGGCGCGCACGATTGTCGAGCGCACCAGGAAAAACCCGTACCGCGTGAGCCTGCTGGCGAAGGATTACGTGTGGGGCTCGAACGGTGTGGTCGCAAATTACGGCATGGAATTGCTCGTGGCCAACCTCCTTGCGCCCGATCCCAGTTTTGTGGAATCCGCGCAGGATAATCTTCATTACCTCTTGGGACGCAACACATTTTCAATTTCCTGGATGACGCAGGTGGGGGAAAATCCGTATCACCACCCGCATCACCGGCCGAGCGGAGCGGGCAAGAACGCCGAGCCGTGGCCGGGATTGCTCTCCGGCGGTCCCAATGCCGCGCGCCAGGACGACGCGTTGAAAAAGCTGCCGCCGGGGTTGCCGCCGGCGAAAGTTTACGTGGATGATCAGGCCTCGTATGCGAGCAATGAGGTTGCCATCAATTGGCAAGCGCCGCTGGTGTTTTTGCTTGCGGGCACGCTTCCGTGATGGAGAAGTCGCACGGCAGTGCGGAGCAGGAAGTTGGCCGCGCGAATTCCAGCAGTGGCAGCCGCTGTAATTTGTGGACAGGAACCGTAGGGAAACGAACGGCAATCTGACCGCGCAAAGGGTACGAATGGCGCGGCAGGCCGCCCCAATCGAGGTGTACCGTGCATCTGCATTTGATTGACATTGCCATCATCATTGCCTACCTGGTCTTATCGGTCCTGATCGGCTACTGGGTTTCCCATCGCGCCTCGCGCGACATCAAGGCGTACTTCCTGGGCGGCAATGTCATGCCCTGGTACATCCTCGGGATCTCCAATGCTTCGGGAATGTTCGATATCAGCGGCACCATGCTCCTGGTCTATTGGATGTTTGTGTACGGCCTCAAGAGCGTGTGGATTCCGTGGCTCTGGCCGACGTTCAACCAGGTCTTCCTCATGGTGTATATGTCCACATGGCTCCGCCGCTCGAATGTCATGACGGGTGCGGAATGGATCCAGACGCGATTCGGCAAGGGCCGCGGCGCGCAACTTGCCCACATCATCGTGGTCATTTACGCGTTCATGAGCATCATTGGATTCTTCACTTACGGCTTCAAAGGCATCGGCAAATTCGCCGCGACCTTCCTGCCTTGGCACCTCAGCGTGAATCAGTACGCTCTTCTGCTCATTGCCATCACTGCTCTTTACGTCATCAAAGGCGGGATGTTCAGCGTCGTCATCACGGAAGTGCTGCAGTTCTGCATCCTTTCCGTGGCGTCATTCGCAGTGGGCATCATCGCGATGATGAAGGTCACCCCAGGCACGCTGCAGCGCTTCATCCCCGCGGGCTGGGACAACATCTTCTTTGGCTGGCACCTGAATATGGACTGGTCCAATCTGGTTCCCTCAGCAAACGCGCGAATCGCCCAGGACGGCTACGGGCTCTTCGGTTTCTTCGTCATGATGCTTCTCTTTAAAGGCATCCTGATCAGCGCCGCAGGCCCCGCGCCAAACTACGACATGCAGCGCGTTCTTTCCTGCAAGAACCCCCGCGAAGCCTCCATGATGAGTGGCTGGGTGAACGTCGTGCTCACCTTCCCGCGCTATTTCTTGATTACCGGGCTCACCGTGCTGGCCTTGGTCTTCTTCAGCGACCAGATTCGCGGCATGGGCACGAACATGGATTTCGAGCGCATTCTTCCTTACGCCCTCGGGCGGTTTGTGCCGGCCGGCTTGCTCGGCGTGCTCATCGCCGGCTTGCTGGCTGCCTATATGTCCAACTTCGCCGCGACCGTGAATGCCGCGCCTCCTTACTTCGTCAACGACATTTACAAGCGCTTCATCAATCCGCATGCCAGCCCCAAGACCTACGTGCGGCTCAGCTATCTCAGTTCCTTCGTTGTGGTGCTCCTCGGCGTGTTGATCGGCTGGTACGTGACCAGCGTAAACAACGTAGTGATCTGGATCGTCACCGCCCTGTGGGGCGGCTACACCGCTTCCAATGTCCTCAAGTGGTACTGGTGGCGTTTCAACGGCTATGGTTACTTCTGGGGCATGGTGGCGGGAATGTGTTCCGCGCTCACCATTCCGACGTTAATCACTAAGATCGCCCCCTTGCAGAATTTTGCTCATGCCCACTCCCTCAACCTGGAAGTCTCCGTGGGCTTTGGCTCGGTGTTCCTCCTATCTCTCATCGGCTGCTTCCTGGGCACATATTTGACTGTGCCTGAAGACGAAGCGGTGCTGAAGGAATTCTACCGGCGCGTGCGGCCTTGGGGTTTCTGGGGTCCGATCCTGAAGAAAGTGCGGCAGGAAGATCCGTCCTTTCAAAAGAATCAGGATTTCTTCCGCGACATGTTCAACATTGTCGTTGGCATTGTCTGGCAGGTCACCCTGGTGGCCCTGCCCATTTACATCGTGACGTGGCGCCTGCGCATCGCGGCCATCACCTTTGCCATTGTCGCCATCACCTCCATCATCCTGAAATTCACCTGGTACAACCACCTGAAGGAACTCGAACACATCAACCAGTACTCCGGCCCGGCCACCACCGCGCCAACAATAACCCCGGCGGTGCACCCGAACTAGAATCGCCATCTGTCCCTGAATCGCGAACACTTGCATCGCGTGCGATTCCTATCTATAATTGACCAACTGGTTAGTCAATGATGGAACTGGTCGGGAAAATGCATTCGGCGAAGGAAGCACGAGCTGAGGCCACGCGCCGCAGGATTCTGGCCTCCGCAATTCACGAGTTCAGCGCGCATGGCATGGCCGGAGCCCGCACGGAGGCCATTGCGCACGCGGCTGGCGTGAACAAGGCCCTGCTCTTCTACTACTTCAAGAGCAAGAAGGGCTTGTACGCAGCCGCGTTTGAGCAGGTCTCGGATCAGGTGAGGACGCGCTCGATGGCGGTGCTGGATGCCGCGGCAAGCGCGGGCGAGCGCCTGTTACGCACCGCGCTCGAGCACTTTGACCGCATCCTGACGAATCCCGAAGTGCAAACTCTCATGGAACAGGAGATGGTGCGCTTCCGGCGCGGCGAGAGCGCG
>Ga0326727_10005498_pt1 | contig 36148 bp, 29 predicted proteins | sample MB2enrmetagenome_FD_207643 | JGI IMG/M metagenome (GOLD analysis project Ga0326727, IMG submission 207643) | Lab enriched peat soil microbial communities from McLean, Ithaca, NY, United States - MB29MY | ecosystem: Environmental > Terrestrial > Soil > Wetlands > Peat | place: USA: New York...
GCTTCTAAACATCATGATTTTTCTTTTGCCGGCGCTCACCGGGCTGCTCTTAATCGCATCGTTTCCGCGGGCCGATCAGGGTTATCTCGCATGGATTGCTTTTATACCCCTGAGCGCTTTTCTTTTCCGCATCCACAGCGCAAAAAAAGCCTTTTCGGGCGGATTTATTTTAGGATTCCTGCAGTATTTTGTCCTCCTTATCTGGATTCCGGCGGTTCTCTCGCACTATGGCGGATTGTCCCGTATCCTGGCCTGGCTTGCCTATACGTTGCTGATTACACTGCTGGCGTGTTATCCGGCCGCGGCCTGCGGCGTGGCCAAACACATAGGCAATCGAAGAGGCAAGGCTTTCATTCTTCTGTTCCCGGGAATTTGGATTCTTTTCGAATATGCTCAAAGTTTCTCCCCCTTTGGCGGCCTGCCCTGGCTATTGGCCGGATATTCGCAGTCCCGTTATCTCGGCATCATTCAGATTGCGGATCTCACGGGAGTCTATGGCATTTCCTTCCTTCTCGTCTGGACCGGAGCCGCATGCTGGTGGCTCATCGAGTCCAAGGGGCGTGGTCTGCGCGCCTACATTCCCGCGATTGCGGCGGTTCTGCTGATCGCCGGCTGCCTGGTCTACGGAGAAATATCGCTGCGCAAATGGTGGGACGCCGCTCCACGTTTTCGAGCCGCTATGTTGCAAGGGAACATCTCGTTCGATGATCCGGGACCGGTCTTGCGGGATAAATTTTTAAATGGCTATATTCGGATGGCGGACCACCTAAAACCATTCAGCACGGATCTGCTGGTACTGCCGGAATCCCCGTCTCCAGTATTTTTCGAGTCGGATGCCGATTACCGCAAACTGGTCGAGCATCTGGCAGAACGGTTTCCGCTCGGCATGGTTTTCAACAATATTAGTTCCAGGGAAGCCGGAGGCGAGCAGCGGTATTTCAACAGTGCGTATTTTCTTGACCGGAACGGGACCTTGACGGGTGTGTACGACAAAATACACCTGGTTCCGTTTGGCGAGTACATTCCCCTGGGAAGACTGTTTTCGTTTGTTGAAGTCATTTCCAAAGACGTGGGCGGTTTTGATCCCGGAATGGAGTATCGCGTTGTACGGATCGGCAATCGTCCGGCGAATGCGGTCATCTGTTTTGAGGCGGTTTTCCCGGATTTTGTGCGTCGGTTTGTTCGGCAAGGGAGCGAACTGATCATCAATCTGACCAACGACGGCTGGTATGGAAACAGCGCCGCCCCGTATCAGCATCTCGCAATCGCGCGGTTCAGGGCGGTTGAAAACCGGAGATACATGCTACGGGCCACCAATTCGGGAATCTCCGCATTTATAGAGCCCAGCGGCCGTATTGAGGCATCCACAGGACTTTTCCGGGAGGCAGTGTGCGCAGGGCGCTTTAATTTTATTGCTTCCACAACTCTCTACACGCGTTATGGGGACGTTTTCGTTTTTCTATGTGCTATCATTTCGTGTGGGCTGGTATTGGCTGCCGGTCCACGTGGTTTTATTTTGCGTAAACGATCAGCTTAGGAGGAACGAATGCCCGAGGAACTTCATGAGAGAGTGAATGCGATCGAGGAAAAGATACAGCAGATTCGAGGGTATCTTTGATGTCGAAAGAAAGCGCGCGGAGGTTCTCGAGCTCGAAAAAAAAGTCGCTAAGCCGGAATTCTGGAATAATCAGGAACAAGCACAGACTATTCTGCAGACGAGAAGCCGACTCGAGCAGGACATCCAGCTGGGTCTGAAACTGGCGAGGGATGTCGACGACTTGAAGGCGCTGGCTGAACTCGCCGAAGAAGGTGAAGACGTAATCTCCGAGCTGACCCGCGAGGTTGAAAAGCTGGAGCAGGAGGCTCAGCACACTGAAATCCGCATGCTGCTGTCCGGGGAACACGATCATGCAAATGCAATCGTGACCATACACCCGGGCGCCGGTGGAGTAGAGTCTCAGGATTGGGCGGAGATGCTGGTCCGGATGTATTTGCGATGGAGCGAGCGATCCGGATATTCCACCAAGATGCTTGACTACCAGCCGGGAGACGAGGCAGGCATCAAATCGGCGACATTTCTCGTGGAAGGCGAACTCGCCTATGGATATCTCTCATCCGAAAGCGGAGTCCACCGTCTGGTTCGCATTTCTCCTTTCGGCGCCATGGGAAAGCGGCAAACCAGCTTCGCCTCTGTTTTTGTGTATCCGCAGCTCAACGACGAGATCGAAATCCAGATCGACGACAAGGATCTCAGGATCGACACGTACCGGTCTTCGGGCGCGGGAGGGCAGCATGTCAATGTTACTGACTCTGCCGTACGTATTACGCACATCCCGACTGGAATCGTCGTTTCGTGCCAGAATGAGCGCTCTCAGATTCGGAACCGGGAAATGGCCCGTACCGTGTTGCGGGCAAGGCTATATGCACTGGAGTTAAGCAAAAAACGCCAGGAACTCCAGGCCGTCGAGGACGCTAAGTTGGACATAGGCTGGGGAAGCCAGATACGCTCTTATGTGCTGCATCCGTACCGGCTGGTGAAGGATCATCGGACAAAGTATGAAACGTCGAATGCAGACCGCGTCCTGGATGGTGACATTGAAGATTTTATTTACCAGTACCTCGTTTATCGAGGTGTCCGTAATCGATCCTAAGCGGATGGGTGTAAAGGTCGTCCTGTAGGTATTCGCGAGGAGTGTGGGAGTGGTTCCAGAAGCCCATGAGGTCCGGAAAAGAGACGTGCGCCGTCTGGATCTGGAGCGTTTCTTTCGAAGGCGCCGGCAAATCTCCCTTGGACTTCTTATCTTCGTTGTTGGTGTCGGATTACCGCTCATAGGAGTCTCGCCGCTGCGGCGTCGGTTGTCGACGCGCGTCATGGCGCTGAAGTCGGCAATGGCCGGCGACATCAAGCCGGCGACGCTCGACGTGGGCGCGAATCACGAGCCATTCCCTGCAGAGTATCAAAACCCTGTGCCACCGGCCCAGAGCCTTCCTGAATTCCCCCAATTCAAGAGCAGAGTGCTCGACACGAAGTCGCCTGGCGTCAGCGCTCAAAGTTTGATCCCACCTAGCGTCCGCCGTGCTTCCAAGGCAGGAAAGATCGAATTCCTGCCGCCTCCTGTGAATAAAAGTGCGGAATCCACTGAGCAGACTGATTCCCAGACGGCTTCTTCCGCCGAGCCTGAGCTGAAATATGAGAAGGGGAAAGCGGAGCAGGACGCCTACGAACTGCTGCTCAAATCGAACGCCACGGTTGCAGGCATGGTGGAGGGGAGAAATCCCGCACTCAAATTCAAATCGTGGGATGCTGCAAACCGGGGAGAGGATACTTATTGGGTCCGGCTGAAATTCGAGTCTGCCGGAAATCCCGATCAGGAATACATCTGGGTCGTCAAATTGCAGTCAAATGAAGTTACGCCGCTAAGCCATAACGCCCGCAGTATCTCCTAGTGTCGTGAAACGGACCTTGTCGTCTCATGTGGCCTTTCAGATGGACCGGTCGGCTGAAGGTTTGCCGGTTATTGCGGCTGGCTGAAGCTGAAAACGCGGATGCACGCGGCCGGTGCTGTCAGTTCTCAGCATTCACCTTGAAAGCTGATGGCTGAAAGCTGTTGGCTACGTTATACTCAAACGGATGCGCGCGCCATCTGTCAAAGTCACACGCCGGTATCTGATCGGCATCATCGTTCTCACCTTCATTTCCGTCCTTTTTAATTATCTTCAAACCTGGCACAAGCGCTCCTCGGGGATAAAACCGGCTCCGCAAATCCTCGGTTCGGAGACGAAGCGTTCTGCCAAAAATATCGAGTATTCCGATTATCGAAACGGCCTTCTTCGGTTCGAGATCCATGCCCAGTTGCTGACCGAAACCCGGGAGGGAAAGAGCCTTCTGGAGGGGATTGAAGCCTTCGATTTCAATCCCGACGGAAGCATTCGCAACGAGATTCGGAGCCGGAACGCAGAGTACGACGAACACGATGTGGCCCGGAAAACGGCGGATTTTTCGGGAGACGTCCGCCTGTTCATCGGCAAGCGGATCGAACTGCGGATGGATTCGCTGCATTACGACTTGGGCGACGGCATCGGCAGTACCCCGGATTTGGTCCGAGTTTATTCAGATCAGATCAAAGGGAGTGCGCGCGGCCTCCGTTTTGACCGACAGCAGCAATCCCTGGCGCTCGCCAGCCGAATCGACCTGACGCTGGTACAGCGATTAAACAAGGGTACCAAGGTGGAAAACCTTCACGCCACATCCGAACGGGCCTATTGCTCGCAAACTTCCAAACGCATTTTGCTCGTGGGGAAAGTCCATATCGATTCAGATACGCAAGCGCTTTCGGGTGGAAGCGTCGAGGCCGAGTTGGATTCCAGCCAGAAGCGCATCCATTCCGTAACCGCGATAGGAAGTGCGACATACAAATCCAACAGCTCCGACGGAACGCGGAACCTGAGTGCCGACCGGATAGATTTTGGGATCAACCCATCGGGAGCTTTGGAAAAGATCCACGGGGCAGGCCAGGCATCATTTTCATTGACCAATGGTGCCGATGAGCAGCATTTGCAGGGCGGCGAGATCGATATGGAGTTCGACGACAAAGAGTTGCCATCCCAGGTCAAAGCAAATACCGGAGTCACATTTAGCATGAAAAGCGCGACCGGGCAAGCCCAGATCTCCGGCGATCAGTTCGACGCGAAATTCGCCGCGGCAACCGGTAACATCCAGAACATCCAAGTCCGCAATAAGGCAAAAATGGTTGTAGACGACGCCTCAGGCGGAAGTGAACTGCAAGGGGACGAAATCCTCATGAGCCTTCGTAACTTGAACGGGCGCTCCGTTTTGCAGAAGGTGCGCGCCGATGGGGCGGCCCGATACATCTCCAAGCCCGCAAAAAAAAGTGGCGCGCTCCCTGAACCGGAAAGAACTCTGAGCGCATCGCTGCTGGAATTGCTCCAGTCCGGAGCGGGAGACTATCTTGAGTCGGGGAGCGCTTCGGGCAATGTTGTGATAGAGGAACAATCGAATGATCGGGCGGTGCGCCCCCAGATGAAAAGGCTGTTCGCAGACAATTCGCGTTTCCAGTTTTTCCCCGGCAACAATCGAATCAGCGATTTGGATGCTGAGGGTCATGTGCGGATTACGTATGACCAAAAGGACGGTTCGAGGAAGGGCGCCGTTGTCGAGCAATTCCACACCGCAAGTGAAAAAATGAAGGCTGCCTTCGAGCTGATGGCAGGTGAGAGTGCGCTCAAATCTATGTCCCAATGGGGCACCTTCAGCTACGAGGATGGCACAAGATCAGCCTCTTCCGGAAGATGCGACTACGATGCCGCCAGCGGAATCCTGGTATTGAAGGAGTCAATCCCTAAAATGTCCGATGAAACGAAATGGACTACCGGCCAACAGATTGAGTTCGACCGGAACAGCAAGCTGGTTTCGGTTCACGGCCGAGTTCAATCAACCTTCAGTGCACAAAAGGGCTCGCCGTCGTTTTTCGGGACGTCCGCATCTTCATCTGCCGGCAACGTGAAGGCTGACGAAATGCGTTATTGGACGGACACCGGAATTGTCCGTTACACCGGGAGTGTTCATTTGCTCTCTGAAAACCAGGATCTGCAGACGGATTGGCTGGAGATCTCTAATGGATTGGACCATGTGGACGCGCAAGGATCGATCCTGCACCTGTTATCGATGAAGGACGCGTCGCAATCCTCTCAGAGTGCCAAATCCAGAGAAGTTTACGCTGCGGATACATTGACCACCGTTCAAAGTTCCGCAATGACTTACTCGAAAGAAAAAAACACCATAACTTATTCAGGAAAAGTCACCCTGCATTCGAAGGACGTGGATCTTTCGTCTGATAAATTAGATGCAGTCCCCGATTCTGAAGGGAAGAAAATTGAGCGCTCAACGGCCCGCGGGAATGTGACCTTGCACGTCGGCGTGAGGGAATTCAAGGGCGAGGCTGCCGATTATTACTCAAGTCCGGAAAAGTTCGTTATGACGGGCAAACCGGCAACAGTCAGCGACCCGGGCAGTGGACGATCCGCTTCCCCTCGATTGACTTACACGACCGCGGATGATAGGATTCTGCTCGAAAAGTAAAAATGTTATAAGTTGTTAAATTTCAGATACTTAGTGATATGGCAAACGGGGAGCTGCAAGCCTCGTCCCTGAGCAAATCGTACCGGGGCCGGAAGGTAGTCAGCGAAGTCAGTTTAGTCTTGAGAAGCGGGGAAATTGTCGGACTGCTGGGACCAAACGGGGCGGGCAAAACCACCACTTTTTATATGATCGTCGGTCTAGTTGCTCCTGAAAGCGGCCAAGTGCGGCTCGGTGGAGAAGAGATTACCCACACGCCAATGTATCGCCGCGCGCGGTCCGGGATTAGTTATCTCCCCCAAGAGCCTTCGGTTTTTCGCAAATTGACGGTAGGGGAGAACCTCTTGAGTATAGCCGAAACCCTGAATCTGTCGTCTGAAAAACGGGAGGAATTGACTGCCGGGCTCTTGAAAGAATTTGGTATCGAGCAGCTGCGCAATCAAGGGGCTTACACCCTCTCGGGCGGAGAGCGACGCCGGCTAGAAATTGCCAGGGCCTTGGTGCTGACCCCGCAGTTTATTTTGCTGGATGAACCGTTCGCGGGTATCGACCCGTTGGCAGTCCTCGATATCCAACGCATTGTCAGAAGCTTGAAGGAACGTGGCATTGGAATACTTATCACTGACCACAACGTGCGGGAGACTTTGAATATAACGGACCGTGCCTATATAATAAACGATGGTAAAATCTTACGTGAGGGATCACCTGAACAGCTGACAAATGACGATGAGGTAAAGAAGGTGTACCTCGGAGAGAATTTCAGGCTGGCATAGAAGATTCGATTAAGGTAGAGATGAATCGCAGACCATTTCTTCGGCAAACGCTGGATTTAAGACTCAGTCAAAGGCTAGCCCTCACGCCTTCGTTGCTTCAAAAAATTGAACTTCTCCAGCTCAACAAACTTGAGCTCCAGGAGATGCTCAATCAAGAACTGGTGGAAAACCCTATCCTGGAAGAAGTTCCCGAGCAGGAAACTCCGGCAGAGATGACACTTGACGACGGGGCGGGAGAAGATCCGGCGACTCCGGAAGATTCCCGCAAGGAAGGGGAGAAAGACTCCTTCGAAGAAATCGATTTTCGCTACTTTTTCGATGAATACCTGGATACGGGTTATAAGAACCGTGAAGTCGAGGATTCTGAAAAGCCTTCCTTTGAGGCATTTTTGACGAAGGCGCCCTCTTTGGAAGAGCATCTAAACTGGCAGCTGGGTTTGTCGGACGCTAAACCCAGGATCGCCGAAATAGCCCAGCAAATCATTGGGAATCTCAGCGAAGACGGATACCTGCTGCTCGGCATTGAAGAGCTGTGCGAGGTGTCGAATTGCACGCCTGAAGAGGCACTGGAAGCCTTGGCGACTGTGCAGGCCATGGATCCTGTAGGAGTCGGTGCAAGAGACCTGCGCGAATGTCTGTCTCTGCAACTGGAGAGCCTTGAACTGAAGGAGAGCCTTGCGTACAAGATCGTTCAGGATCATCTCCCATTGCTGGAGAGCCACAAGTTTAAAGAGATTGCCGCCCGAACCGCGGCATTGTTTGAGGAGGTCCTGCAGGCGGTGGATTGCATCAAGCATCTGATCCCGAAACCTGGGCAGAAGTACAATAACCAGAATGCGACCTATGTGCAGCCCGAGGTTTCGATTGCAAAAGTCGACGACGAATTCGTCATTCTGCTGAACGACGAAGGAATGCCGCAGCTGCGTCTGAATGCCAGCTACAAAGAGCTCTTAAAAAGTAACGGCGTGAGCAGCGAAACCAAGACCTTTCTGCGGGAAAAATTCCGTTCGGCAGTCGATCTCCTCAGAAGCGTGAACCAGCGGAAACAGACAATCTATAAAGTCTGCGTTTGCATCGTAAATAGGCAGAGGGAATTCCTCGAAAACGGTCCCTCTCATCTGCACCCGATGTTGATCAAGGACGTGGCCAGCGAGCTTGGCGTCCATAGCTCCACAATCAGCCGGGTTGTCACGAACAAGTATGTGGACACACCCCAGGGAGTTATGGAGCTGAGAAAGTTCTTCACCATGGGTGTCGAAAACCCTGATGGTGAAGAACTGTCGATTGTTCAGGTCAAGCTCAAGATAAGAAAGCTGATTGAGGATGAAAACAGGAGTAAGCCGTATTCGGACAATCAGATTGGTCAGTTGCTGCGTCGCGACAATATTTTTATCACTCGGCGCACGGTAGCCAAATACCGGGAACAGATGCAGATCCCCGGCTCGCGCGAGCGAAAGATCGGGTATCTCTTTTGATTGGGCCTCCGCCAGGCATCGACGCCTTGGAAATGCGAAAGCAGTTTGATCATTCTACCTGGAAGGGAAACTCACCATGAATGTGGAAATAACCGGCAGACATGTTCTCATTACGCCCGCAATTCGCACCTACGTTCTAACAAGACTTCGTAAATTCACCAAGATTCTGGGCGACGATATCAGCTTCCACGTGATCATCGACGTAGAAAAGGAGCGTCAGACTGCGGAAATCCTGCTGAAGTCTAAGCTTCTGGATTTGACGGGCAAGGGTGAGTCCGATGATATGTACAACTCGATTATGCGCGCGATCGAGAAACTTGAGCGACAGGCTTTGAAGCACAAGAGCAAGATGATCGAAGGGAAACGCCAGCGCGCAAAAGCGAAATCTGTTGCGACAAAGCTGGGGATCGGCGAGCCTACCGCCCGGGCCCTTGCAAAAAGTACCAATGCGATCCAGGAAGAGGAAGCGCAGCGAAAGCCCATGGAGGTCGAGGAAGCGGTGATTGAGCTCAATCACTCGGAGTATCCGTTTGTAGTCTTCCGGAATGCAGTGTCCGGTGCCGTCAATGTCCTGTATCGCCGAAAGGACGGAACGATCGGGCTGATTCGTGCCTGAGCCCAAAGCGCCGCCAAGATGCAAAGGACGCAAATAAGCTCAAGGATATCGTTCGCGAACCTCTGCGCTCTTTGTTTCTTGGCGGCTGCGTTTGGCAATGCAATCCAGACATGGTGAAAGAACCGTTGCCTCATAAAGGTGAAAAACCGCAAGCCGGGAAAGTCACGGTCCGGGAGTTCATGACAGCCCCGGCACTAGCATTGAATTTCGAAGTTCTGCAGGATCATGGACTGGAAAACGAAATTGCGTCCGAGAGAATCCAGAAGCTGGGAATGGCGCTGGCCGGTTTCAACGGCTACATCCATCCGGACCGCATACAGGTTTTCGGCAGCAGTGAACTGAATTATCTGAAAGGCTTGGACCCGGAATCGCGGATTGCGGCGATCCATCGCCTGAAACGGCACCGGATCTGCTGTATCGTCGTGACGAAAGGCCTGGAAGTGCCGGAAGAGCTCGTGAGGGTTGGTGCTGAAGAGAAAATCCCGATTCTGCGAAGCACTGCTTTGAGTTCGGTCTCTGCTGAGAGAATCACGGGGTATCTCCAGATACGGCTGGCGCCGCAGATGACGATCCACGGCGTGCTGATGGAGATTTTCGGTTTGGGTGTTCTCATCCTGGGCCCGTCGGGGATTGGGAAGAGCGAGTGTGCACTGGAGCTGGTTCTAAAAGGGCACCGTCTTATCACCGATGACTCAGTCGTGCTAACGAGGCTCGGGATAGACAGGCTTTTGGGCTCGGGCGGGGAAGTCCTGAAACATCATATGGAATTGCGAGGGCTCGGGATCATCAACATCAGGGAACTTTTTGGGATTTCAGCCACCGGGACATCGCAAACCATCGATTTTGCTGTCAGGCTGGAGCGCTGGAAGTCGGATGCCGAGTATGACCGGCTTGGGTTGGATCACTCGACGATTGAATTCCTGGGGGTCGATATTCCCCTGATCGACATGCCGGTTGCCCCGGGCCGGAATGTGGCAACTCTGGTCGAAGTGGCGGCCCGTGTCCACTTGCTTCGCCAGCGAGGCTATAAACCATTTGATGAAAATGACGAATGACGAATTGCGAATTGTAAACAGGTTGCGCTTCGGGAAATTCGGCTGCACCGGCTTTTTTCAATTCGTCATTCGTAATTTGATATGAGTTTGCAAAATCTGGCCGTTGTGACAGGCATGAGCGGTTCCGGAAAGGGAACCGTGTTAAAGACTTTCGAGGACCTCGGCTTCTTTTGCATTGATAATCTCCCCGTGCCTCTTATTCCCAAATTTGTCGAAGGAATCAACGTCTCGGGCGGGGAAGTCAAGCACGCCGCCCTCGTGATTGATATCCGCGCGGGCGAAAGGCTACCGGGCTTGGAACGCTTGATCGGCGAACTGCGGAAATCCGCGTTCCACGTTTTCGTCCTCTACCTTGAAGCCCGGGACGAAGTGCTGCTCCGCCGGTTCAGTGAGACGCGCCGTCCTCACCCTCTCTCGTCGGGACTGCCGCTGAGGGAAGCGATGCGGACAGAGCGCCGGCGTTTGCGCAAGCTGAGGGAACTTGCCGACTACACCATTGACACCTCGGACCTGACCGTTCACCAGATGAGGGCTATGGTGATCGAGCGTTTTCGAAAACACCCTCAATCATCGGAACTCAACGTCAATCTGCTTAGTTTCGGCTATAAGAATGGAATCCCGCTCGAGGCCGATCTGCTCTTTGACGCGCGATTCCTCCCAAACCCTTATTTTGTCCCCCGCTTCAAAGCCATGAGTGGCCGGGACAAGGAAGTGATTAAGTATCTTCGGTCTTTTCCTCAGACCAAGGAGTTTGTCAAACGGGTTGGTGATCTTCTACAATACCTGCTGCCGAATTACCAAAGAGAAGGGAAAAGCTATCTCACGGTAGCGGTGGGTTGTACAGGCGGACATCACCGGTCGGTTTTTGTGGTTGAGGAGCTGGCAAAGATCTTGAAAAACCGAAAGCGTGCTATCCACATTCGTCATCGTGACGAGAAAATCTAGAACGGAGCCCTATGATCGGCGCATTGGTTGTAACCCACGGACATCTCGGCCAGGAACTCGTGGCGGCCGCAGAAATGATCGTTGGAGAAATTTCGCACATCAAGGCCGTTTCAATCGGCTGGCACGACGATGTCAACGATGCCCGCAAGGACATTGAAGGACGCCTCGGCGAAGTTGAGAGCGGGAACGGCGTGATTATCTTGACAGACATGTTCGGCGGTACACCTTCGAACATTGCTCTCTCCTTTCATGATCCTGGGAAAGTGGATGTTCTAACGGGCGTAAATCTTCCGATGATTATTAAGATCGCCGGCCAGAAGGAGGGAGATACCCTGGTGTCACTTGCTCGAATCGTGCGGGACCAGGGACGCTCGAGCATTTCAATGGCCAGCGATTTCCTAGCTGCATGATCCGTCAATCCGTTCTGGTGTCGAATAAGTTGGGTTTGCATGCTCGCGCAGCGGCGAAGCTGGTCCGACTTGCATCCAGCTTTTCAAGTGAGATTCACCTTTCACGAGAAGACGCGAATCAGCAGATCGATTCCAAAAGCATTCTAGGCATCCTGATGTTGGCAGCTTCAAAGGGAACTCGACTGGTGATCTCGATTGAAGGTCAGGATGAAACTGAGGCAGAGGCCGCAATCTGCCGCTTTTTCGAAGCAAAATTTGGAGAAGAAAGCTAATGGCCTCCAAGGCTGAGATTGTTTTTAACGGCAGGGGCGTTTCGCCCGGCGTGGTGGTCGGACAGGCGCTTAAGATCGACAGGCATAACCGGCTCATTCTGAAGCTTCACGTCGACGATGTCGACGAGGAAGCCGAACGGTATCTACGGGCGATCGAAGCAGCCAAAGAACAGATGACGAATCTGAAGTTGCAGCTCGAGGAGAAGGTCGGAAGCGAACACAGCATCATCCTTGACGCTCACCGGCTGATTCTTGAGGATCGGACTCTGAACGCGGAGATCCTTGCAACCATCCGGAACCGTCACGCCAACGCGGAATGGGCTGTCATGCAGGCGACCGACCGGCTCGTGCATGCGTACCAATCGCTCGAGGATGAATATTTTCGCGAACGGCACAGCGACATCGAGCAGGTGGCTGAACGCATTCTTCTCAATTTATCCGGTGATCGCCCGCTCAGCTGGGAACACCTTCCGGACGACCTGATTATCGCCTCACACGACTTTAATCCCTCAAATTTTGCGACCATGGACCTCCGAAAAGTGCGGGGCCTGGTGCTGGAATCCGGAGGCAGGACGTCGCACACCGCGATCATCAGCAGAGGCTTGCGCCTCCCGGCCGTCATGGGGATCCGCGATCTGCTTGCATCCGTTTCGACCGGGGACGTTCTGTTGCTGGACGGGGATGACGGTCAGGTCGTCGTCAATCCCACGAAGGAGAGAATGGAAAACATGCGCGGGCGGCTGGAGGCTTTTGGCTCGACGGCCGAATCGGCTTCGACTCCCCCGGGCATGAAAACTCTCACGCGGGACGGCACCGTCGTATGCCTGCTTGCCAATACCGAATTGCCCAATGAGCTGAGCGCCGCAAAGTCGAGCGGCGCGGAAGGGATCGGCCTTTTCCGCTCGGAATTCCTTTATTTCAGCCACCCTCGTGGGGTTCCCGGGATGGAGGAACAACTTGCCACATACCGCACCCTGGTCAGGGAAATGAGCCCATACCCTGTGTCGGTTCGGACATTGGATGCCGGATCGGAGAAAGTCTACGACAGGGCCGATCTGGGCAGTCAGCCCAATCCCAGTATGGGACTGCGTGGAATACGGCTGAGCCTGCAGACGAAGAATACGTTCCGCACGCAAATTGAAGCAATTCTACGAGCAAGCTGCGACGGCAACATCGAGATTGTTCTGCCTATGATCTCCTCGGTCGAGGAGATCTGGCAAGCAAAAGCGTTGATCGGGCGAGTGCGCGCGAAGCTTCTGAAGAGACCGGATCTGGCGTTGAGTCGGGTCCCTTTGGGCGCAATGATCGAAGTTCCTGCGGCGGTGCTTTCACTCGAATCGATTGCCCGGGAGGTCGATTTCCTCTGCGTGGGCACCAACGATTTGATTCAGTACACCCTGGCGGTAGACCGGGGGAATCCGCATGTGGCCTACCTGTTCCAACCGCTGCATCCCGCCGTGCTGCAATCCCTGGACAGGATCGCAGAAGTGACCAGAAAGCTGAACAAACCGGTACGCATCTGCGGCGAGATTTCATCAAATCCGCTGTTCGCTGTTCTGCTCCTGGGGATGGGCTTTACGCAGCTCAGCATGAATCCGCTTTCAATTCCGTCGATTCGCAAGGTGCTTCGTGAGGTGCCGATCGAAACTTCCAGGCAGATTGCCAGGGAGGCCCTGTCGTTCCCAACGGCTTCCGAAGTGCATAAATACCTTACTGAAGCGGTGTCGAATCTGGTCAGCTGGGACCTTGCGACGTACGCCAATGAGATCGCCGCCCCCAGCACCCAAAATTAATCTACCGCTGGAATACGGGGACTGACGGAAGGGCCGAAACCAATTCGACGACAGCTCGCGTTCCGGTTACCGGAAGATGCAGACCTTGAAATCCTTTCTCTTTCTCAGGATCTCATCCAGATCAGGATGCTGCTGGGGCTTCCCACCTTGGCTGTGACCGGCAATTCGGATTTTGAGATCGGCGCTCCGGCCGCCGCCTTCAATGTGTTTCGCAATGGAATCTATCGTTTCCATGTCGTTGAAAACGGCCATACGGACGCGATCGTCCGAAAAGGTGAACCCGAGGCTGCCAGCAACGGGTTCTCTCAAGGGATAGGCCCGGCTTACTGCTGCACCTTTCCCCGAGCAATAAGAATCCCGAAGTTTCCACCTACGACAAATGCGATGAGTGGGATGAATGGACTGATCGCTGCACCGCGGACATCAGGGCGTAAGGGAACATGAGCTTTCTCCCGGACAACGTCAATAGGGGAGCTTCGGCACGGGATCGATACGGCCGGTGGGTGAACGTCGATTCGTAGGGCACGGCTTGGATTCCCGATGACGTGAGCCTCGATTGGTCCCCTTATTCAGTTGGCCGTTGGTGCTGCCAGCCGTTTTATGGTTGGACATGGGTTTCTTATGAGCCCTGGAGATGGTTGGCGCATCCCTAGCGGAGTGGTACCTGAATTCGAGGCTCGGGTGGTATTGGCCACCGGGCCTCGTGAGGTTCTACAGTGGTCCGGGATGGGTTTCCTGGCACCCTCTGGACCCAGGCGATTACTACGACATCGGGAATTGCCACTACAATCAGAGAATCTACAGCCTTCCACTTGCGGACTTGCGCCGATTAAACACTCGGGCGCCTGGCGAGCTCTCTAACCGGGATGTTCGCGGCGCTTTTCGAACAGCCGAGCTAGAACAATTCAGAAGCGGAAGTTTTTGCAATCAGAACACGCGCCGGGAAAATGTCGACAGGCCGTGGAGCCGTGCGCCCTGGTCCAAAATCTTTTGACCTTGCAGCCAATATCGACGAGCTTCACTGCTGTTCGGGACCACCCTGTCGTCCGGCCCAATGGAATGAGCACCTTGCCTCCTCCTGTCCGGAATGCTCCAGATCAGAACTCCGTTGACCGGGGACGATTCCACGCGATCACCAATCCTCAGATTCCTGACATTCCGCCCTGAAACTTGCGTAACCAGGGCGATGTGCGGACCCGGTAACGCGGACATTTCGCGTCCAAATAGACGCGTTATTCAGACGCCGTCGAATCCTTCCGGGCGCAATCCTGCAAATTCCAGTGATCGCGGATCCAGCAGCCGGGACGGCACCGAAAACCAGCCGCGCAATGTTGCCTCCGCACAGGGCACGCAACCCCAAAACAGGCCCTCCAATAAGCAGAATCCTCCGAGGCGCAACGAGCGCGCGGTCCCTGAGCAGGAAAACATTCCGCAACGCTCTCCCCCGAATCAACCCACGAAGCAATTGCCGTCAGGAGAATAATTTCGATAGCACCGGGAAGACAATCGGCCGCTGGAACGATTCCAGTTCGCTCGGTCATGCACACTCCTGAAGTGAGAAGTGCACTGATCTACAGCCCTTCACCCTCGGGCAATTCAGGATGCTGGAGCAACGCTGGTCCCGAAGATGCCCGCATGCTCGAAGTCAGACGAGCTCCGGAAAATTTCGCTCGGCGGCAATCCGCTCCTTTCTTTAAGCGAAACTCCGGAAGCCGCCTCAATCTGACGCTATCTTTAGGAAACTCCAATTCAAATGCACACAGGTAGGAAGGGAATTCCGGACACCGGAGTCAGATTCCCGATTCCGGATCGTCCTGGTTTTTAATCAGGAATCAGGAATCAGGAATCGGGAATCTGTGTTAGTCTACGCGCTCATGAACGCGTACCGAAGATTATATGGATTCATCCGCCCTTACCGCGGCACGCTTGTTCTTGCGATGGTGCTGTCCGTGCTATTCGGCGCTCTTGAAGGCGTGCTGACCTCCCTCTCAATCCCGATGTTCGATAAGGTCCTGGTGCAGACGGGAGCCCAGGATATTACCTTCTTCCAAAAGTGCATCTCATTTTGTCTCTCGCTCCTACCAGGACGACAAGTCATAATCCAATTGTGTTTGGCATTGCTGTTTTTGCCTTTATTGAAGGGTGTTTGCCTTTATTATTCAAACTATTTCATGAGCTGTGTCGGGCAAGGGGTAGTCACGGATCTTCGGAACGAGCTTTTCCGACACGTGATGGATCAATCGATGCGTTTCTTTTCCCTGAACTCGACAGGACGACTTATGTCGAGGATGAGCGGCGACGTTGAGCAGGTGCAGGAAGCGGTTTCGAATGTGTTGGCGGATTCTGTCAGAGAGGTCCTTACTCTGCTCTTTCTGATTTGTATCACCCTATTGATGGATTGGAAGCTGGCGTGCCTATCGCTCCTGATCGCTCCGCTTGTGCTGGCTCTAACCCTGGGAATGGGAAGGCGCATCCGGCGCGTCAGCCTGAGAGGCCGGGAGGACGCGGCTAATCTCAATGATCAGCTTCAGCAGTCCATTACGGGAATGCGCATCATCAAGGCATTTGGTATGGAGTCGCATGAGGAGGAACACTTCCGAAAAAATTCAGCCAGGCTGTTTCGCAGTAATGTCAAAGCCGCTTCCATTTTATTTCTAAACTCCCCGGTCATGGAGTTTTTGGGCTTCGTGGCTTTTATTCCATACCTCTATTATGCCCACGGCCGAATCACGGACAAGAGTTTGACCTTCGGACTCTTTGCCGGTTCAATGTTCAGCCTCTTCCGCATGTATGACCCGATCCGGAAACTCAGCCGCATCCACGTGCAATTCCAGCGGGCGCTGGCGTCGGGTTCCCGCATCATCGAACTCCTGGAGGAGCATCGTGAAATCCAGGACAGGCCTGGCGCCCGGAAACTGGACGGGATACGCGAATCCATTGAGTTCAGGAATGTCTGTTTTGATTACGTGGATCAGAATGGCGAAACTCAGGTCCTGCGGGACATCAGTTTGAATGTGAGCCGAAAACAGGTCATCGCGCTGGTCGGCAGCAGTGGGTCGGGGAAGACGACCCTGGTTGGCCTGATTCCGCGGTTCTACGACCCGACATCGGGCGCCATCCTCGTTGACGGTGTGGATATTCGTGAATACACCCAGAATTCTCTCAGGCGTCAGATTGCGATGGTGACGCAGGAGACTTTTCTTTTCAATGACACTGTCCGGAACAACATTGCTTACGGGGATGTGAATGCGTCCGATGACAGAATCATCGAGGCGGCGCAGGTGGCACTGGCGGATGACTTCATTAAGCGTTTTCCCATGCAATATTCCACTTTGATCGGTGAAAGAGGTCAGCGGCTCTCCGGGGGTGAACGTCAGCGGATCTCGATCGCGCGTGCGCTGCTGAAGAACGCTCCCATTTTGATTCTGGACGAAGCCACTTCAGCACTGGACTCCGAATCGGAAAAACTTGTGCAGCAGGCTCTCACCAATCTGATTCGGGATAGGACGACCTTTGTGATCGCCCATCGGCTCTCCACGATACGGAATGCCGACCTGATCTTGGTGATTGACCAAGGCAGAATTGTGGAATCGGGAACACACGATAGCCTCATAGCCCAAGACGGATTCTACCGGAAGTTTTTCCGCCTTCAAAATGAGGAATTATTCTCCAGTCCGCCAAACGCCATGGCAGCGGAAAAATAATTCCTTAATCCCCATCCCTGATAAAGGCAGAAACCAACTATTTTCATTTAGGCGTTAGGAATTGGGAATCAGGAATCTTGAATCTTTTCAGAAGGTTAAGATTGACCTAAGCACTCACCAGGACTAAACTATATCATTTTGGCACTGAGGTGTGCCGACCGATGATTCTGAGCATGACTGGGTATGGAACTGGCTCCGCTCAGAAGGGCGACCTCACGGTCTCGGTGGAAATCCGCACCGTCAATCATCGTTTCCTGGATCTCCACGTCCGCCTGTCACGCGAATATCTGTTTCTTGAAGCTGAGATACAGCAACTTGTGCGAAGTGCGCTTGAGCGGGGGCGTGTCGAGGTTTCTGTAACCATCCAGAATTTGAGTTCGGTGACCTATCTGGTCAACTCCAATCTCGTGAAGGGTTACCTGGAAGCGGCCGGAAAGCTGAAGAAGGAGTTCGACCTGCAGGATTCGCTGGATTTGAAGTCAATTCTGAGCCTGCCAGGTGTTCTGCAGAATAGGGATATGGTGACGGACAACAGCGGGACAATCCTGGGACTGATCCAAAGCAGCATGAAAACCGCGCTCGACGGAGTTCTTCAGATGCGTAGCAAAGAAGGGGAGGCGCTCCGCTCGGACATGCTGCGAAATCTTGCCGGCGTTGAAGCGAGCGCCAAGATGATCCAGGAGTTCCAAACGAACCTGGTGCCGGAGTACATGCAGAAACTCCAGGATCGACTTTCGCAGCTCCTGCCTCAGGGAGGGATCGATCCGCAAAGATTGGCACAGGAAGCCGCTCTGCTGGCGGACAAATGTGATATCTCGGAAGAAGTGGCCCGACTGAAGAGCCACGTCGAACAATACCACGCTTTGATGAACGGAAAAGAGAAGGCAGGGAAAAAACTGGATTTTCTCCTCCAGGAATTGCAGCGCGAAGCCAACACCATTCTGTCGAAATCCGGGAACCTGGAAGTGGCGCGCAACGCGATCTTGATCAAAGCGGATATCGAAAAGCTTCGAGAACAGGTTCAGAACGTTGAGTGAAACAGCCCGAAATGGCAATCTGATTATCGTCTCCGGACCCTCAGGTGCCGGGAAATCCGCTTTGGTCGGGAGCGTATTGAGGCGGATCCCGCATGTTAGGTTTTCAGTCTCCTACACGACTCGAGCCCCGCGCGCCACTGAACGGGATGGGGTCGAGTACTTTTTTGTCAGCCAGCCGCGATTTGAGTCGCTGATCCGCGACGAGAGCTTCCTGGAGTGGGCGGAAGTGCATGGAAACTATTATGGCACTTCAGGCAAATTCGTGGACGACCTGCTACGCGCGGGCGAGGATGTCTTGCTTGATATCGATGTCCAGGGTGCCGAAATTGTGCGCCGGAAGAGGGCGGATGCGGTTGCCGTCTTTATTTTGCCGCCTTCCTACCAGGTACTGCGGGACCGGCTTCTGCGGAGAAGCCTTGATGATGGTCCCTTGAATCCTGTTGTTGTTGAAAAACGGCTGAAAATCGCCCGCCGAGAGGTCAGCCACTATAAGGAATATGATTATCTGATCGTAAATGAAGATCTCGGCAACTCCATCCAGGAACTCGAGTCCATTATTTTGGGGACACGTTGCCGGATGGCTGCCCGGGTCGAATCCGCAAAGTCGGTATTGACTACTTTTGGAGGAATGGATGCAGAAGATCCCTGAGAGCATTGGTTCAAAATATCGCTTCATCATTCTTGCGGCCGAACGGGCCAAGCAGTTGCAGAATAATGCCAAGCCTAAGATAAAGACACGGTCTACCAAGCCGGCATTCATCGCGATGAAGGAACTGGAACAGGATCTGCTCGCGTTCGAAATAACGACACCGGTCGAACCGGCGAGTCAGACGTAGGAGATCCGATCGTGAAGATCGCGCTGGGCGTTACGGGGTGTATCGCCGCTTACAAGGCCATCGAAGTGATGCGGGGTCTGCAGAAGGCCGGGATGTCCGTCCAGGTCATATTGACCAGGTCGGCGTCCGAGTTCGTAACACCGTTGACCTTCGAATCGTTGTCTGCTCAAAATGTCATCACGGACATGTTCCAGCCGGGTCAGAACATGGACATCCACCATATAAGCGTGGCGCAATCCATCCAGTTATTGGCGGTCGTGCCCGCCACCGCAAACATGCTGGGCAAGTTTGCTCACGGGATCGCCGACGATTTTCTCTCCACGCTTTATCTCTCCAATCCTGCGCCCGTGCTGCTGGCGCCCGCAATGAATGTGGCGATGTGGAATCATCCGGCGGTGCGCGCCAATGTCGAGATTCTCAAATCCCGCGGGCATTTCTTTGTCAATCCGGAACCCGGCCCGCTCGCGTGCGGGATGGAAGGGGAAGGAAGGCTAGCGGCTGTCGATGTGATCGTCAGCCGCATTCTGGAAGTGCTCCGGACCGGGGAATCCATGGCAGGACTGAAAGTGCTTGTCACGGCCGGCCCCACCGTTGAAGACATCGATCCCATTCGGTTCCTGTCGAATCGGAGCTCGGGGAAAATGGGATATGCCGTTGCTGAGACGGCGCTTCGCAGAGGGGCTGAGGTGTTCCTGGTCTCCGGGCCGACCTCGCTGAAGGCGCCGGAAGGCGTGCGACTGATTCAGGTGCGCTCCGCCGCTCAAATGAAGGAGACCGTGCTGCAGTTGTACCCGACGATGGATATTGTCGTTAAAGCCGCTGCGGTCGCGGACTATCGCCCGACGGAAACTGCAAAGCAGAAGATAAAAAAGAGCAAAGATGAAATGATCCTGCGTCTGTCCCGGACCGAAGATATACTCGAAACCCTTGGAAGGGAAAAAAAAGGACAAGTGCTCGTCGGTTTTGCGGCCGAGACAGAGCGCCTCGTCGAGTTTGCCCGGGAAAAGCTGCTGCAAAAGAACCTGGACGTGCTTGCCGCCAATGACGTCTCCAACGGAGTTTTTGGTTCGGATTTCTCGACCGTCCACATCCTGAGCGGCAAAAACGAAACGATCACCCTTCAGGATCAATCAAAACTAGCCATTGCGGGAAAGCTCCTGGATTTGGCTCTGGCAGTTAGAAAAGATCGATGCAAGATCCAGGATGCATGATGCAGGAAAAAAGCAACTCAGCAATGGCTGTTGCCCATCCTCTCCCCCGCATCCTGTATCCTGCCTGCATCTTAATATGAAATTCGGAACTGCAGTCATCATCGGTCGTCCCAATTCCGGTAAGTCCACTCTCCTGAACTCGCTGGTTGGCCAAAAGATCTCAATCGTGTCTGCAAAACCGCAAACTACGCGACACCGGATCCTCGGAATCGCTACGGAGGCTCGGGGACAGATCGTTTTCATGGATACCCCTGGTATTCACAAGCCCGCCTATGGCATGAACCGTCGCATGCTCCGCACCGTTTATAACGGGCTGCGAGATGTCGACCTTGTGCTCCTGGTTGTGGACGCATCGATTTCATTCGGCTCGGGTGAAAACTTTGTGCTGGAAACGGTGAAAAAGGCTCAGGCGAAGTCTTTCCTGCTGCTGAACAAAATCGACCGGATCGCGAAACCCAAGCTGCTTCCGATTATGCAGCGATACGGGAATGCGTATGAGTTCCTCGAGATCATTCCCCTTTCGGCGAAAACCAGTGAGAATCTTGGGTTGCTGCTCGACAGAATTTTTGAGTACTTGCCCGAAGGGGAAGCGCTGTACGAATCGGAGCAGATCACCGACAGGACCGAGAGATTCCTTGCATCAGAATTCATTCGCGAGAAACTGCTGGAACGGGTGCGCGAAGAACTGCCCTACACGTCTGCGGTGCTTATCCGGGTGTTCGATGAGAGCCAGAGAGAGGGGAAAAACCTTGTAGTGATCGAAGCGGATATCCTGGTCGAAAGGAGATCCCAACAGGGGATTATCCTGGGAGCCGGCGCCTCGTCCCTTCGTGACCTTGGCATCTCCGCTCGCCAGGAATTGGAGCGGTTGCTTGGCTGCAAGGTCTATCTGGGGCTCCAGGTAAAAACAGCGCGGAACTGGCGAAACGACGAAGCCGTTTTGGATCAATTGGAGCTTGGGACATGATCGACAGCGACGATTTTGGGAAAGAGATCCTGGAATATTTGAAGCTCTATCGGGACCTGGGTGTGCGTTGGGTTCGAGCGGCGGAAAACTCAAAACCGCAGGATGCCGGCCGCGCAACGACGCGCTCTGTGCCAGCGTCGACATCTTCAAGCCCAGCCCCCGCCTTTCTCTTTGCCGTTCAAAAGACTGTAGCGGACACTGCGGCCGTCGTGACGCCAGCAGGACCAAGTGAGTCCTTAGAGTCGATTCGAGCCCATCTCAAAGGCTGCGAGCGGTGCAAACTCTCAACGGGCCGGAAAAATATTGTCTTCGGCGCCGGGAATCCGAAAGCGGAGCTTATGTTTGTCGGCGAGGCGCCAGGAGCCGATGAGGATGAACAGGGTTTACCTTTCGTCGGCCGCGCCGGCCAACTTCTTACCAAGATCATCGAAGCTATTGGCATCAACAGAAAAGACGTGTTCATCTGCAATATCCTGAAATGCCGGCCTCCCGGGAACCGAAATCCGGAGACAGATGAGATAGCCGCCTGCGAACAATTTCTTTTCCGGCAGATCGCTGCAGTCAAGCCACGGATTATTTGCGCCCTTGGAGCTTTTGGCGCTCAGACGCTTCTTAAGACAGCCGAACCGATCGGCAGGCTCCGGGGGAAGCTGCTTGATTACAGGGGTGTGAAACTCATGGCGACATTTCATCCTGCCTATCTGCTCCGAAATCCGAATGAAAAGCGGAGAGTGTGGGAGGATATGCAGGTCATTCGGAAGTACCTCGATTCGCTGCACTAGCAAAACGCCATGGATTTCCCGGATTACATGGATTTTTATTCTGTGTTAATCCGTGGAATCTGTGGCGTTTTTTCTTTATAAAAGTACGCATGCCTGAAATCGTTGATGTTGCCGTGCCCGTCGGAATTCGCAGGACCTTCGCTTACTCGGTTCCGCCCGAATTAAGGGAACGAATTGCCAAAGGGATGCGCGTGCTGGTCCCCTTTGGCCGCAAGGTTGTAACCGGATATGTTGTCGGATTTTCCGGTCCGGCACAAAGCGGCGGGATTAAACTGCGTCCAGTCAGGGAACTGCTCGAGCCGGAACCAGCGATCCCGCCTGCCCTGGTAGAGACCGCCCTCTGGGTAGCACGGTACTATTTTGCTCCGCCCGGGGAAGTATTTCGGGCGCTCTTCCCGGCGGGGACACAAGTCTCCGGGCAACAGCGGGTCTCGCTCACTGCAAGGGCGGCGAATCTATTTCTGGGAGGGCTAAGGCCTGTCGGTTTGCGTCCACAGGAAGATGCCATTCTCGACGTTCTGATCCATGAACCATCGCTGAGCGTCAGGCAGCTGGCCGATCAGTCAAAGCTGGGCGGCATTGAAGCGTGGATCGAAGCTCTCGTTTCCGCACAATTGCTTCAGGTGGAGACGCTGGTCGAGCCGGCGAAGGTCAGAGCAAAGGAACACCTGGGAATCCGGACCGCGAACGCCGAACCGGATCGGACGGCCAACCTGCCGGCGGCGCAAAAACGGCTGTACGGAGTTCTTCCTCCGGATCGAGAACAAATGTTCTTGCAGGAAGCGCTGCGCATTTCGAAAAGCACGGGAAGTGCGGCTCGTGCTCTGGAACAGAAGGGTCTCGTGGAAATAGCGCCCGCAAAGATCCACCGAACACCCGTTGATCTGTCACCCGCTCAGAACTCCAGTATTCTCATCCTCACGCCATCCCAGAAAGAGATCGTAGACAGGATTTTGCATTTGATCCTGCAGAAGAAAGCCTCGCGCTGCCTCATCCACGGGGTAACGGGAAGCGGGAAAACGGAAATCTACCTGAGGCTGATTGCGGAAGTGTTGCAATTGGGCGGGACGGCCCTGTTCCTTGTGCCGGAAATCGGACTCACGCCGATGCTCAGCCGGCTGGTCGTGTCGCGTTTCCCGGGCCAGGTTTCGCTCCTTCACAGCGGGATGTCGGCCGGCGAAAGGTTCGATCAGTGGAGCCGCATTCGAGAAGGTGGGTCCAAGGTTGTGGTCGGCACGCGTTCCGCTGTTTTCGCGCCTTTGAATGACCTTCGTTTCATCGTGATAGATGAAGAACAGGACTCGTCTTACAAACAGGATGAGTCCCCCTGCTATCACGCGCGCGAAGTGGCCTGGCAACGTATGCAGCAATGCAATGGCGTCCTGCTGCTGGGTTCGGCCACGCCGTCCATCGAGTCGTATCACTGGGCAAACCGGAAAGGAGAATGCTTCCGGTTGCCGGAGCGCGTCGAGGCAAAACCGTTGCCCATGGTGAAGGTTGTTGATATGAGCAAGGAGTTTCAGCGGCACGGGAAAAACACCGTCATCTCCTCAGATCTGCAGGAGGAACTCAGGAGCTGTATGGATCGTGGAGATCAGGCCATCGTGCTGCTGAACCGACGGGGTTATGCGCGCACTCTTCTATGCCGCAGTTGCGGTCACGTGTTTACCTGCCCAGATTGCAGTATCAGCATGACCTATCACCAGCAGGAAGACAGGCTTGCATGCCACTACTGCGGCCAGGAGAGAAGTACCCCGTCTGTCTGCACCGAGTGTGCCGGCCCGTACATTCACTATGCCGGTGTCGGTACCGAGCAGCTGGAGAACCTGCTCCGTTCTCTGCTTCCGAAGGCGCGTATCGCGCGCCTCGACAGAGACTCGACGCGCCGGCGCGGCGTTTTACGGTCGACACTGTTCAGCTTCGCGGAACACAAGCTAGACCTGCTGGTTGGAACCCAAATACTGGCTAAAGGGCATGATTTCCCGGAGGTAACGCTGGTGGGCGTTATCGCCGCCGACTCGGGGCTGGCGTTCCCCGATTTCCGTTCCGCGGAGAGAACGTTCCAACTGTTGACCCAGGTTGCAGGCCGCGCGGGCCGCGGCCCTTCGCCTGGCCGGGTGGTTATTCAATCCTATTATCCGGATAATTACGCGCTGCAGTTTGCTCAAAAGCAGGATTATCAGGGCTTCTTTGACCGTGAAATCGATTTCAGAAGATTGATGGGGTACCCTCCGTTTCGAGGCTTGATCCAGATTCTGATCACGGATCCTGATCAATCGAAAGCGTCACGCGCGGCAGAACAGATCGCTGGGACACTGAGGTTGCATTCGGCAAAGATTGACGGGCATTTACGGCCACACGTCCTGGGCCCGGCCGCGGCGCCGCTGGAAAAGCTTCGGGGAAATTATCGCATGCAGGTATTGGTGAAACTTCATCCCGGGCCGAGCGGCATTGCCATCCTCCAGGACTGTTTCGAGAGCCTGGAGCGCCAAAGGATCTCTTCAGCAAAGGTGCACGTGGACGTGGATCCGCTCTCGCTGCTGTGAGAGTTTTGAACCACGAAACACACGAAAAACAACGCAGAAGGGAGTTCGTATATTTCGCGGATAAAGTTCTCCAGCAGGTCTGGGCGCTTGTAGTAAAAAGCGTTTTGTGTTAATCGAATGAGCGGTCCATGACACAATTCAAGTCAGTTACGAAGGAATTATGGCAGCATGCTCTAAATGCGGATCGGTCGTTTCAGCACGACCTTCGTTTTGCCGCGTCCGCGGATCTCCGGTTTCAAGCGTCAGTGGCCCTGATGCACCCCAACCACCCCTCCCGCAAGTTCCACCGAGTGCGGCCAGTGCCGGCATCGCCTCCAATGTTGCGGCTAAGCTTTCGTACGCGCTGTGCTGGGTAACAGGGATTATCTTTCTGGTACTGGAACCTTGCGAGGGAGATAGTTTCATTCAATTCCATGCAGTTCAGTCCATTTGTTTCGGTGTGGCTTTGATGGCCTTTAGCATCATCTTGAGCCATTTCGCTCTCGTAGTGGTTGACGATTGCAATTTGGTCGTTCAATTGCTGACTGCCATTCGTTAATTGTGGATCGTTATGAATCACCATCACACGCATCGGCCTCAGAAGTGCAACGGGAATAAGAATCTGGTCTTCGCCATCTCGATCACCGGGAGTTGGTTCCTGATCGAGCTGATCGGAGGATTGTATGCCAACAGCCTGGCGCTTCTGGCCGATGCGGCCCACATGTTGACGGACCTTGCAGCCCTGGGGCTGAGCCTGTTTGCGTTGAAAATTTCCGCGCGACCGGCGACCCATTCGAAGACCTTCGGCTACTTGAGGGCAGAGATCCTGGCTGCGCTTGCAAATGGGATTATTCTTATCCTGATCGCCATCTATATCTTCTATGAATCCTACCAGCGGCTTTGGGCGCCTCAGGAGGTGAAGAGCGCTCCCATGCTGATCGTCGCCGCGACAGGCCTTATCGCAAACATCGTAACTGCTGGGCTGCTCTACCGTAGCCGACATGAAAATTTGAATCTGCGGGGCGCGTTTCTTCACGTGCTGGGAGATACGCTCGGCTCACTTGGCGCAATTGTCGCCGGCGTCCTGATGCTGCTTCACCAGTGGTATCTGGCCGATCCCATTGTTTCCACGATCGTCGGCGGGCTGGTGCTGTACAGTTCGTGGAAATTGATCGCCGAAAGCGTCGATGTTCTGCTGGAAGGCACGCCGCGCCACCTGAACGTCTCCAACATTCTCGGCGACCTGCGTCAATTGCACGGCGTCGCTTCGGTTCACGACCTGCACATATGGTCCATTACATCAGAGATGACGGCCATGAGCTGTCATATCGTTCTGAAAGTGAACGAGGATGGCGGGCTGGCGCTGGCAGAGTCCAGCCGTCTCATGCGGGAGAAGTACGGCATTGAGCACACGACAATTCAGGTCGAATTCGAGAACCGGTATCCCGGGGACGACATGGTTTGGCCGCACTAAGCCATCCCTGATTTCAGACTTTGGGTTGAGCATTCATTTTTCTATCAGGAATCACTCCGGGGGCGGAGGGGGAGGGCCTGCCGGAGGCTGATACGGTGGGGGAGCGCCGAGCTTGCGCTTTTCGAACAAGGCCACTCCGACTGTGCCGCCCGCCATGCCGAACAGGCTGCAGAAGAACAGCATAAATATGAGTCCTACTGCATAAATAAGTCCACGCTTTTCGGTCAGAGTCTGAAAAAGCTGACGGCTCTCGGGGGGGACATTGGGAATCTGGTCCATCGACCGCTGCATCTCTTCGACGATGCCCGCTCCCGGATGGATCAGCATCTGAAGCGGTATTGAGAACAACGCAATCACGATGGCTCCGATAAACCCGGTCAGCAGGCCGAGCGCAACGCCGCGCCCCAGGGTTACGGGAGCAGGAGAATCCTTGACATACAGGTGGGCCGCAAGCACGCCCCCTCCGATCACCCAGAGGCAGCAGAGACAATTGAGCGGTGGAAGAGAAGAAAGCACTCCGAGAAGCACGGCGCCGATCAGTGCGGGTTTCAGCATTCTCTCTTCATTCATGAGAGATCTCCTTTGAGTTGCAAATATCGAATGAGTCGCCGCCATGGAGCATCCTGCATGAACTCCGCGAAACCGTGCACAACAAGCGAAGAGATCAGTATGCCAAACAGCAGCCCCGTGGAAAAACGGCTGAGCACGTTGTTGGTCCACACGCCGGTCATGGGCATAAGAGCGTCGATTCCCAGAGGGAGGATTGCAACCGCAACCAACAACCGGCGGGTCTGTGGGCCGCCGTGCACGGCGTTGTTCTCGATGAAACAACCGATAAACATGCCGAGATAGATTCCTGTGCACCGGTGACAGACGGCCAATGGGAATCCCGAAAGCATGAAGGAACGCTCCGGAATTTGATGACACACCCAGAAGAAGAAGTAGTAGAGAACGGATGCTACGTTGTGGCAGGAATGGGACGCCAGAAATGGGGCGGCAATGATGAAGACGACGATCATGCCCCAGGGCACCGCCAGAATGGCCCGTGTCGAAATTGAAATCGAGCAACGCGCTGATGAATGCATGAACCACGTACCTATGCGTTCGTGCGTTTGCCTTCAAACGATACACATAAACCCGTAAACGCGTGAACGCAGAAGAATGGAGGGCTATTATACCTCAGTTTTTAAGGTGCGGCCGTTTGCGGTCGCTTTCGGTTGGTTCGTCGGTATGTGTCGGTATTTACCCATCCAGAGTGAAAGCCCAGCTTGCGCATCACCAAAGCCGTCGAACCCGCCTCTAATGCGGGCGGAAAGGGGGTGGTCCCGATCCAGATCTCCAATTTCGAGTCCAATCTGCAAATATTTTTTTTGCTTCGTTGGAACCAATCTTGCATAATGGGCTCGCAGCGGAGGTCGATATGATTTCAGACACAAGATTTTGTACTGAAATGAAGTTTTGACCCCCTATCTTGTGTAATGTTTCTAAATATGTCTTGACAAGCAATTGCGATTCCCTTATACCAAGTTGCGAAAGGTTAGGGGTGGATGAAAGTAGGATTAACATTCAATATGAAGCGGGGCGAAGGGGAGGAAACGCAGGAACCTCCAAGTAGTATCCGCACGGACAGCCAGGCGGAATGGGACACTCCGGAGACCATTGACGCGGTCCAGAGCGCCCTTGCAGAACGCCACGAGGTGTTCCCTATCGATGCCGGCGCTGATGCGTACGCGGTGCTGCAGAAGACGCGGCCGGACATTGTTTTCAACATTGCTGAGGGTACTTCGGGGCCATGCCGGGAGGGATATATTCCCTCGATTTTGGAGCATTTGAGAATCCCCTACAGCGCGAGCGATCCCCTGACCTTGAACATCTGCCTCGACAAGGCGAGAACGAAAGAGATCCTGGCGTACTACGGTTTACCCACTTCACGTTTTCGAGTCATCCGCGAAGACAACTTCTCGTTCAACAGTCTGCATTACCCTCTGATGGTGAAGCCGCTGTACGAAGGCTCGAGCATCGGAATCCGAAACGACTCGCTTGTGAAGAACCGCCAGGAAATGCGAGAGCGTGTGATGTGGCTGCTGAAGGATTACGACGAGCCGGCGCTGGTGGAAGAATTTCTGCCGGGGCGGGAATTCACGGTCGCGATCATCGGTAACAACGGCGAAGCGCGCGCGCTTCCAATTGTCGAAATCCTCTTTGATTCGCTTCCTGAAGGCGTCAATCCGATTTATTCTTACGAGGCTAAGTGGATTTGGGATCAGAGTGCAAACCCACTGAAAATTTTTGAGTGCCCGGCCCGGCTCAGCGATGCCCTTCAGTCCGACATTGAGACCGCTTGCCTGCGGGCCTACAGCATTTTGAGATGCCGAGATTGGTGCCGCATCGATGTGCGTTTAGATGCCGCCGGTCGTCCCCACATTCTTGAGCTCAATCCTCTGCCTGGAATTCTGCCACGGCCGGAGGACAACTCGTGTTTCCCGAAGGCTGCGCGGGCGGCTGGAATGAGTTACAACCAGCTGATCAATGCGGTCATGGACGTTGCGTGCAAGCGCTATGGGTTGGTCTGATGGGACACTACGACTGCATCATTCTCTACAACGCGGCGATTATATCGGAAAAAGAGGGATGTGAAGAGAAGATCTACGCTTCGAACATCATTCGCGCAGAAGTGGGGGCGGTGGAAGAAAGCCTTCAGGACGGCGGATTCAAGCCGTACGTACTCTCGGTCGAACACTTCTCGAAAGATTTGGTCGACACGCTGCTCGAGATTTCACCGAAGTTTGTGTTTAATCTGTGCGAGGAGATCAACGGCAAATGCGAGCTGGAGATGTGCATTGCAGGTCTTCTCGAACTGATGGGAATTCCGTACACGGGTTCGGATCCGTTTGCGTTGGGGCTGGCCCTGAACAAATTTCACGTAAAGCAGATTTTGCGTTCGGCCGGCGTCCCCACTGCACGGGGGTATGTGCGCCACCCGGGTCAGAAGCTGACGATCCCGCGCGGCATGCGTTTTCCCATGATTGTCAAGCCCGCACGTGAGGATGCCAGCCTTGGGATTAACAGCAATTCCGTGTGCCGCACGCCCGGGCAGCTTGAACGGCAGATTCGATACGTCCACGATATCTACGAGCAGGAAGCCCTCGTCGAAGAGTATCTCGACGGCAGGGAGTTCAACGTTTCGGTTATCGGCGACGAGAATCCCGAAGTGCTCGCGATTCAGGAGATCGATTTTGTGGGCTTGCCGAAAGACGAGCCGAGAATTGTGAGCTACCGCGCGAAATGGGACGAGGAGAGCCCGTTCTACAACTGCACCGTTCCGATTTGCCCCGCGACTCTTTCGAAGCGGCTCGAAAACAGAATCAAGGACATCGCGATTCGAAGCCATCTTAGTGTTGGATGCCGCGACTACTGTCGGGTGGACATGCGCACCGATGCTCGCGGCAGTCTGTTCGTACTTGAAGTCAATCCGAATTGCGACATATCGCCGAATGCAGGATTCGCCCGCGCCGCGAGGGCCGCCGGCTATTCCTATTCCGAGATGATTCTCAAGATCAGCGAAACAGCCATGGAGCGTGGCGCAAAAGTAGCCGCCGCCGTTTATGCATTCTGACGACCACCCAGCGATACTGGTTCGACCGATGGCCCGGCCTGATTTTCCCGCTGTCGTTTCGTTGGTTGTGCCGATCGAAAACTTCAACAAACCAGAAGTTGACCGCGCGCTTGAACAGATCAATCTCTACCTCAACGACCAAAATCAATCTGATTCCCGGGTCGTCGTGGGGGAGAATTCTTCGTCTGAAGTGAGCGCCTACGCCTGCTGGAGGCGGGTGCCCCAGACCAAGGGGACGTATGATCTCTACTGGATCGTAACGGACCCGGGCACTCGCGGCCAGAGTTTCGGGCAGGCGCTCATGGCGTATCTGCAAAAAAGAAGTGTTGGAAGAAAAGAACGGCTCCTCGTCGTCGAGACTTCAGGAAAAACTGCGTATACCGGAACCGTGGAATTCTACCGAAGGCTCGGTTATAAGGAGATATCTCGCCTACAAGACTTTTACGATGTCAGGGATCACAAACTGGCTTTTGTGAAAAGGATTCCCTGACAGGGAGACAGAGTCTCAAATGGAACAGATGGAGCAGTGGACCATTGATTTACGCAAAAGCGTTACGCAGGGGGAGATCCTTGCAGAGGATTTTGGCGCGAATGCGGCCGAGATCGACGCGATCTGCAAAATGTACCCGATGAGAATTCCCCGGTACTATTACAACTTGATCCGGCAAAAAGGGGATCCCATCTGGATGCAGTCTGTGCCGTCGATTCACGAGCTGCAGGATGAGAGTGCGCCGGAGGATCCGCTGCACGAAGAAGAGGACAGCCCCGTTCCGAGGTTAACCCACCGCTATCCCGATCGGGTTCTTCTGCTGATCACAGATCGCTGTCCGATGTACTGCCGCTTCTGCACGCGGAAGAGAATGGTGGGCCGGACCAGCACGATCACCGAAAAAACCATCGCCATGGGGATCGATTACATCAGAAGTCATCCTGAGATCCGGGACGTTCTTCTGTCAGGAGGGGATCCGCTGATGGTGAGCGACCGCAAACTCGAGCGAATTATCTGCAGCCTGCGTGCAATCCCTCATGTGGAAATCATTCGGGTTGGTACCAGATTCCCCTGTGTTCTACCGAGCCGGATTACCGACTCGCTCTGCAGCATGCTGAAAAAGTATCACCCCATCTTCGTCAACACCCACTTCAACCACCCGCGCGAAGTGACTCCTCAATCGAAGGAAGCCTGTGAGCGGCTGGCGGGAGCGGGGATCCCGGTCGGCTGCCAGACGGTTCTGATGAAGGGCGTCAACGATGATCCCGTCATTTTGAAGGACCTGATGCACAAGCTTCTGATGATGCGGGTCCGCCCGTACTACCTGTACCAGGCGGATCTCACGCGAGGCACGAATCACTTCCGCACCCGCGTGGAGGCAGGGCTGAAGGTCATGCAGTCTCTGCGCGGCTATACGACGGGGTTTGCCGTGCCGCAGTTTGTCATTGACGCTCCGGGCGGGGGAGGGAAGATCCCTCTGATGCCCGACTATGTGGTCCGATTCAACGAGAAGGAGATCGTGTTGCGAAATTTCGAGGGGAAGCTGTGCTGCTATCCCCAGGCCGATCAGCCTTACGTCAAAGACACTCGAGACATCGAGTTGATCAACTTCTAGTTTATTGGAGTGCGGCAGGTCGCTGCCACACTCCAAACCGAAAGCTGCTCTTGCACTACCAGGTGTGCGCTGATAATCTGCGATCTTAAATCGAGGAGCGAACGATGAAGTATATCTTTGTGACCGGCGGAGTTCTTTCATCGTTAGGGAAAGGGCTGGCAAGCGCCTCGATCGGCTGCCTGCTTGAAGCCCGCGGATTCAAGATTAATTTCCTTAAGCTGGATCCATATATCAATGTGGACCCCGGCACGATGAGCCCTTTCCAGCACGGAGAAGTCTTCGTGACGGATGATGGTGCCGAGACCGACCTGGATCTCGGGCACTACGAGCGGTTTGCGAACGTGCGGCTGACTCGGGAAAACAATTCCACCACCGGGAAGATTTATCAGACTGTGATAGAAAAGGAGAGGAAAGGGGAATTCCTTGGCAAAACTGTCCAGGTTATTCCGCATATTACGAACGAGATTAAATCAACCATCCGCCGAGTCGCTCAAGATGTGGATGTGGCCATTACCGAAATCGGCGGAACCGTCGGAGACATCGAGAGCCTTCCTTTCCTAGAATCCATTCGCCAGATGCGCAACGAGGTGGGCAGGGAAAATTCCATCTTTATCCACTTGACGCTGGTTCCGTTTATGCCCGCTTCCGGTGAGCTGAAGACGAAACCGACGCAGCACAGCGTCAAGGAGCTTCGCGAAATCGGTATTCAACCCGACATTCTTCTCTGCCGGACCGGCAGGCTTCTTACGAAGGACATCAAGTCAAAGATTGCGTTGTTCTGCAACGTCTCCGAAAAAGATGTCATTACGGCGCTCGACGTTAAAAATATCTACGAGGTGCCGATTGTTCTGCATAGCGAAGGATTGGACGATACCATCGTCAATCACCTTAGCTTGCCGCCGCGTCAGCCGGTGCTTAGTCGCTGGGAAGCAATGATCGAAAGCGATCGCAATCCGATCGATACCGTGCAAATCGGAATTGTCGGGAAGTACGTCGAGTATGAAGACTCATACAAGAGTCTCAATGAAGCTTTGTATCACGGAGGATTGGCTAACCAGCTTCGAGTCGAGCTCAAGTGGGTTGAATCGGAAGGGCTGCTGGATGAGATGCTGGAGGAGCAGTTGAGTGTCTATGACGGGATCCTGGTGCCGGGTGGTTTCGGAAAACGAGGCATCGAGGGAATGATCCTTGCGGCACGGTATGCGCGCACGAGCAAGGTTCCCTATTTCGGAATCTGTCTCGGCATGGAATGCGCTGTGATCGAATATGCGCGCAATGTCTGCGGGCTCCAGGCCGACAGTTCGGAGTTCGATCCTGCCGCTCCTCATAGGGTTTTCTACATGCTCCGCGAGTTGCTCGGTACCGATATCATGGGCGGCAACATGAGACTCGGCGCTTATCCCTGTGAACTGGACCCGGACTCTCTTGCCTATCGGATCTATGAGAGCAAGGAGATATCCGAGCGGCACCGCCACCGTTACGAGTTCAACCGGGAATATGAAAAAATCATCTGTAGCTACGGCATGAAATTCTCCGGCAATTCGCCCGACCGGAACTTTGTGGAAATTGCCGAACTTCCGGACCACCCTTGGTTCCTGGGCTGCCAATTTCACCCGGAATTCAAATCGAAGCCTTTGCAGGCTCATCCGCTGTTTGCGAGCTTTATCGCTGCTGCCTATCGCCATAAGCTGGCAAGGGCCATAAGTGCAAAAGAATCCTCGCCTGCGGCGATTGAGGTGAACAAGAGCCGGCCTGAGGCCCAATCTTAAGGGTGGCTCCTTCCATGGTTCCCGTCAAAGCAGGTTCACACAAGCTTGGAATCAACGGCCGGCCTTTCTTCATCGCTGGTCCGTGCGTCATCGAAAGTGAAAAGCATTGCCTGAAAATGGCGGAGCGCCTGTCCGAATATGCCGAGCGGCTCGGAGTGGAGCTCATCTTTAAGGCGTCCTATGACAAGGCTAACCGCACTTCGGTGAGTTCGTATCGCGGTCCAGGGCTGCAGGAAGGCCTGCGCATCCTGCAGAAGGCGAAGGCGGTCAGCGGACTTCCAATCCTGAGCGACGTTCATGATATCGCCCAGGTTCCAGCTGCCGCTGAAGTGCTGGACGTGATTCAGATTCCCGCTTTTCTTTGTCGGCAGACGGATCTCGTGCAGGCAGCGGCTACGACCGGCCGCTGCGTCAACCTGAAAAAGGGGCAGTTCCTTTCTCCTCAAGAGATGCGCAAGGTGGTTGAGAAGGCGCGCGCGACCGGGAATCGAAACATCCTCCTGACCGAAAGGGGAACATCGTTTGGTTACAATAACCTTGTTGTCGATTTTCGTTCCTTCGTGATTATGCGTGCCTACGACCAGCCCGTGGTTTTCGACGTCACTCACAGCGTGCAGACGCCCGGCGGCCAGGGGGACCGCTCCGGTGGCGATTCGCAGTTCATTCCTTATCTCGCACGAGCGGGAGCCGCGGCCGGAGTTGATGGATTCTTTTTTGAAGTGCACGACAATCCGGCAAAAGCCCTGTCCGACGGACCGAATTCCCTGGATTTGAAAACTTTTCCGCGACTCATTGAAGACATACTCAGGATCCGTGACTCGTTAAGGAGGACCTCGTGAGGATGACCACAGCGCATCCATCGCTGGCGACAGCGATCCGCGTCCTGGAATTGGAGGCCGAGGCGATCCGTAGTCTTGTGGACCGGATCGGGGAACCGTTTTTGCGCGCGGTTGATCTAGCAGCAGCGTGTTCCGGAAAAATAACCGTCACCGGACTGGGCAAGTCGGGAATCATATGCCAGAAGATTGCGGCCACTCTCAGCAGCACAGGATCGCCGGCGATCTTTTTGCACGCCTCCGACGCATTACATGGAGATTGCGGACTGCTGGGCCGCGACGATGTCGTCCTCGCAATTTCAAAGAGCGGTGAAACAACCGAGGTCCTGCAAATCTTGAATGTGGCGAAGAGGCTTGGGCTGCCGGTGATCGCAATGGCCGGCGATCGCGACTCCTCCCTTGCGCAGTTCGCCGACGTTTTCCTTGACGTCAGCGTGGCAGAAGAAGCCTGTCCTCTAGGATTGGCTCCGACTACAAGTACTGCTGTTGCGCTGGCGATGGGGGATGCACTTTCGATGGCGCTGATGGAGCGAAAAGGTTTCAACAAGGATGATTTTGCTTCATTGCATCCGGCAGGAAGCCTGGGGAAGAAGTTGCTTCGGGTTGCGGAATTGATGCACCGGGGCGAATCCATCCCACGCGTTCTGGAATCGACCCTGATGTCGGAGGCGATTTACGAGATGACCCGCAAGAGCCTGGGAATGACCACTGTGACAGACGAGCGCGGCATTCTCATCGGAGTCATCTCAGACGGCGACCTGCGTCGGATGCTACAGAAATCGACCAGTCCCCTCAAACTCGCTGCCGGGCAGGTGATGTCGACGAACCCGAAGACCATCTTCGCGGATGAGCTTGCGACAGTGGCGATGGCGAAGATGGAAGAGATGAAGATCACGAGCCTCGTCGTGGTCGACAAGGAGCAAAAGGTCCTTGGCGTCATCCACGTCCACAACCTCTGGCGCACGGGACTTTTCTAAAAAACTGTGACTCTTTTGCACAAAAGATTGCAAACCGAGGATTTTCGAGGATCTCAGCGGATAAATCCGCGAAGATCTGCGGTTAATTAATGCCTTTTCGAGCGGCGCTGAGGCCCTGATCCTGCATTCTGAATCACATCCCCCAGTAATCTCCCGTATTTACTGGTTTTGCCTGAAGTTTCAAGTAATAGAATAGCTGTCCCTTGTGCGCTTTCAGGTGATCGAGCATTTGGAGCAGGCGTCGTCCCAAATTCAACGGGGTAGGATCCCACGGAGCTGCTGCCGGTCTCTGCGCGAGGTCTTGTTCGCTGCACTTTGCCAATGCTTCGAGAGCCGTCCTTTTGTCTTCTCGCAACAGTTTTTGAGTTTCGGCGATGCTGGTGACTGTGGGCATTTTTCCCGCAGGGGGTAGCATTTCTTCAGGTGATAGCTTGCTTGGGTCCACACCCTTTGGGAATCCCCAATCGCCAGTAATGAACCCTTTGAAGGGGCCGCCGCAGGATGAGGAGAGGTGTTTGAGCAGCTGCCCCGTTGTCATCCAGTTTGAGCCCGTGGAAGGTTTCCAGCCTGGCATCTGATCATTGGCCTTAGAGAGCAATTTTTCTGTTGATCCATACGCAGATTCGATTTCAGATTTGAGTAGTTCTGTCCAGTCCATAGCGCTCCTTTGCCGCAAGGGGGAAGGTGTAATCTTACCGGTGACTTTAACACTTGGATTGGCGGATGGGTATCCAAAACCGAAATAGAAGTGGGAGTGCCTGAGCGGAATAAACGGACGATGCGGCAAATTTGCTTGCAAGATTTGGCGCGCGACGTTACATTTACACCGCAGAATCAGCGGGAGTAATTCAGCGGTAAGATTTTAAGGCCAAAATCATCAAAAACCATCCGCAACAAATAGCAGTATAACAACAATATAAACAATCACTTCCACGAATAGCGATTTTTTCTTGTTTTTTCATTTTCATCGATATTTGTCGTTTTTTTGTTGTACAGTTGTTGCTTCAGTGATATTTTCGATCGGTAGAATTACCATAAGGCTCTTTGGGAGTAATTCAGACGCCTGTTTGAGCTTCGAGCAACAACTGTACAACAAAAGATCCGGAGACCATTGTGAAGGTTACACTTAGGAAAAGGCGACTTAAGGACGGACGCGTGACCCTCTACCTCGATCTATATCACAGCCAGGGATCGCGCCGGCTGGAATATCTGAACCTCTATCTTACCGGGGACCGCAATGCGGATAAGGAGACCGTGCGACTCGCCGAAGCAATTCAGGCCAAGCGCAAGCTTGACAGCGTGAGCGCCGATAACAACCTGCCCGCCCCGGACCGGCTCAAGGAGGATTTCATCGACTTTTATCGCAAGCTGGCA
>Ga0326727_10005499_pt1 | contig 36144 bp, 31 predicted proteins | sample MB2enrmetagenome_FD_207643 | JGI IMG/M metagenome (GOLD analysis project Ga0326727, IMG submission 207643) | Lab enriched peat soil microbial communities from McLean, Ithaca, NY, United States - MB29MY | ecosystem: Environmental > Terrestrial > Soil > Wetlands > Peat | place: USA: New York...
TATGACATGAAGGCGCTGGGCTATCATTCGGCGGCTTCGGTTCATTACATGGTTGAGGCGATGCGCCATGCCTATGTCGACCGCAACACGCTGCTCGGTGACCCCGCCTTTGTCAAAAACCCGCTGGACAAGCTGTTGAGCAAGGCTTATGCCGCACAGATCCGCAGCCTGATCCCGGTTGATCAGGCGACGCCTTCACAGCAGGTACAACCCGGAACGGGACCGCATGAAAAGCCCGAAACCACGCATTATTCGATCGTGGACAAGGAAGGTAACGCGGTTTCGACCACCTATACCGTAAACGGCCGCTTCGGGGCGGTGGTGATGGCGCCGGGCACCGGGTTTTTCCTCAACGACGAGATGGACGACTTTACTGTCAAACCCGGCGTGCAAAACATGTTCGGCCTGGTGCAGGGGGCGACCAATGCCATCGCGCCCGGAAAGCGCCCGCTGTCTTCGATGGCGCCGACCATCGTGACGAAAGATGGCAAGGTCTTTCTGGTGATCGGCTCTCCGGGTGGGTCGCGTATCATCACGATCACACTTGAGACGGCACTGAATATCCTCGACTACGGCATGACGCCGCAGGAAGCCGTCGATGCGCCGCGCGTGCATCATCAATGGTTGCCGGACGAGGTCTATTACGAGACCAACGGGTTGTCGCCCGATACACTGAAAATCCTGAAGGGCATGGGGTACAAAATGGTTGAACAGACGCCCTGGGGTGCCGCTGAAATCATCATGGTCGGTCTGCCTGGCGCCGCAGCGGTATCGCCCGCCAGTTCGGGCAATGACGCCTCGGTGTCCGGCGCGGTACGGGAAGGCCTGATCTACGGTGCCAACGATCCGCGCCGTCCGGCGGGGGAAGCGTTGGGATACTGACGCGTCCGGTGGGCGGGCCGCGCTTCATGCTCTGGAAGCGAACGTCAAAACCTTTGCTGGATCCCCTCTTTCGAGGGGATGACACGCTGAAGTCATTCTAGAAGCGTCGCCCTCGCGAACGCGGGGGCCCAGCCGATTGGCGAAAGCGCAGACCTGGACGAGCCGTCCCCTCCATTGCCCGGGATGACTCAGGCGGGTTTGAACAGGCTCTGGTAGACGTGGCGCAGATGTGACTGCATGGCCTTTCGGGCAGATTTCGCATCGCGCGACACGATTGCGGCAACGATTTTTTCGTGATCGTTGGCCATGTCCACCGAGATGTCGCGGCCGGCATAGATGGCTTCGAATTCGACGAATAAAGGGCTGTAACGTTTGTTCCACAGATATTCGGCCATATCGCTCAATACCGAGTTACCGGTCATCTCGCCGATCAGCAGGTGGAAACGCTTGTCGAGTGCGTGAAATTCGCTGTTATCGGCGGTTTCGCGCTGCATGCTGGTCATGACTTGCGAGAGTTCGGCCAACTGTTCGGCGCTGGCGTTCTGCGCGGCCAGTGCGGCGATTTCGCCTTCGACGATTTCACGCGCTTGCAGCAGTTCTTCCACCCCCGCGTCATCCTGGCGCGGGCTTTCCTCTACTGGCAACACGTCGTTGACGAAGACGCCGTTGCCGGTGCGAATTTCCACCCATCCCGAAATTTCCAGCACGATCAACGCTTCCCGCACCGAGGAGCGACTGACTCCCAGCTGTTTCGACAGGTCGCGTTCGGAGGGCAGGGCCTGTCCGCAAGGAAATTGCCCGGCCCGGATTCGCTCGATCAGAAGATTCGAGATTTTTTGATAAAGACGTTCTGATTTCAACGTCGGTAAATTCATTGCGCACTCCATTCTGACCCGCCTGATTGGCATGTTCTTCCCGCGTAGTATGCCAAAAATCCCATCTCCTGACCTATCTGCATCAGTCGTAAGGCCAAGTTTTGCCAAAACGATGACTTGCTATTGATCTCCTTTGTGGATCCGTCTACCATGCATTCATCAACTGGTCTGACCACTAGGCCATTGCGCCATTGGACCAAAAGGAGAGGGAGTATGAGTATTCTGGGATTGGGCGAGATCCTGCTGCGCCTGAGTCCGCCCGGGCTGGGACCGCTCAATACGACGCGCGCGCTGGACGTGCATGTCGGCGGATGCGAAGCCAATACGCTGGCCACGCTGAGCGGTCTGGGCCTGTCCACTCGCCTGCTGTCTGCGGTGCCGGAGCACGCACTGGGCGACCTGGCCATCCATTCGCTGAGGATGAGCGGCATGGATTGCAGCCAGATCGCGCGCCTGCCTTACCGTATCGGCACCTACTACTGCGAAAACGGGTTTGCATCGCGCCCAAGCAGCGTGGTGTACGACCGTACTGATTCGGCGATCAATTACCTGCGTGTCGAAGATCTGGATCTGGACAGATTGTTTACAGGGCAGCGCTGGTTCTATGTGTCCGGTATTACGCTGGCCTTATCCGGGCAGGTTCGCGAACTGGCATTTTTCCTGGCGGACCAGGCTCGTCACCGCGGTGTCAGGCTGGCCTTCGATGTCAATTACCGCTCCAAGTTGTGGGATTACGACACCGCGCGTCCGGTGCTGACCCGTATGGCGCGGCAAGCCGATTTACTGATGGCTGCGGCGGCCGATATGGCCGGTCTGTTCGGCCTGGCGCCGCACGAAGACAGTCCGGCCGCGCTGGGCGAGAGCTGGCGTTTGCTGTGCGAACAGATCGGGCCCCGGCATATCGCTGCTACGCGTCGCCTGGTGTTCAGTCATAACCATCATCGCTACCAGGGCTGCTGCCTCAGTCCCGAGGGGGAACTCGGGATTTCGCGCGAGTACGACTTGCACATACTGGAGCGTGTTGGCGGTGGCGATGCCTTCAGCGCCGGCATGCTGTATTCCGTTGTCAACGGCGCGAAGGCTCAGCAATGCGCTGACTTCGCCACAGCCTGCGCTGTTCTTAAACATAGCTTGCCCGGTGATCATGCGCTGATGCATGCCGATGAGATCCGCCGGCTGGCGGGCAATAACAGTGCGGTGATGCAGCGCTGAAGTTGCAACGAATTCATGATGGTCCGTCGATTCGGGCCGGTACAAAGGAGTGATCAGATGAAAATGACGTTTCGCTGGTACGGCGATAGCGACCCAGTCAGCCTTGCCCATATTCGCCAGATTCCGGGGATGACCGGGGTGGTATCGGCGTTGTATGACGTTCCCGTCGGCGAGGTTTGGCCTGTCGACAAGATTCAGGCCCTGAAGGACAAGGTCAATGCCCACGGGCTGGCGCTGGAGGTGATCGAAAGCGTCCCCGTACATGAGGACATCAAGCTGGGCAAGCCTGACAGCGCGCGGCTGATCGCCAACTATTGCCAAAGCATTCGCAATCTTGCGGTGTGTGGCATCAAAGTGATCTGCTACAACTTCATGCCGGTGTTCGACTGGACCCGCACCACGCTGGACATGACGTTGCCGGACGGCTCCACCACGCTGGGTTTCAGTACTGAAGAAGTCGAGCGCATCGATGTGTCCAAGGGCATTTCGCTGCCCGGCTGGGATGCCAGCTATCGTCCGGAAGAGTTGAAAGCCCTGTTGGCTGAATACGCCAGCGTGGGGGAAGAGCAGCTCTGGTCCAATCTGACGACCTTCCTGCAAGCGGTGATTCCGGTGGCGGCCGAGGTGGGTATCCGCATGGCCATTCACCCCGATGATCCGCCGCGTCCTATTTTCGGTCTGCCGCGCATCGTCAAAAACCGCGACGATCTGGCGCGCTTGCTGGCGATCGTCGATGACCCCGCCAATGGCCTGACCTTGTGCTCGGGCTCACTCGGCGCCGATTGCCACAACGACATCGTGGCGCTGGTTCGTGAATTTTCCGGCAAGGGGCGTATCCACTTCGCCCATCTGCGCAATGTAAAGAACGCACCGAACGGCGACTTCCACGAAACCGGCCACCTGTCTGCGGAAGGTTCGCTGGATATGGCGGAAATTGTCCGCGCCTATTATGAAACGGGATTCGACGGCTACTATCGCCCCGACCACGGCCGCATGATCTGGGGCGAGACCGGCAAGCCGGGTTATGGCCTGTATGACCGCGCGCTCGGCGCCGTGTACCTGAATGGACTGTGGGAAGGGATCGCCAAAACCGAAGCCCTCCAGGGAGACCAAGCATGAAACTGCCTTTTAACATCGATCTGAATGGCCGCGTTGCTGTGGTCACCGGCGCCGGCGGCGTTCTGTGCGCCGAACTCGCCGAATCGCTGGCGCACTGTGGTGCCAGTGTCGCTCTGCTTGACCTGAACGGCCCGGCGGCTGAGGCGGTCGCCGCCCGCCTGTGCGCACAGGGGCTGAAGGCCATCGGTATCGCGGCCAATGTGCTGGAGCGCGAATCTCTGGAAGCGGCTGCACGCCGCGTCGAAGAAGAATTGGGCCCCTGCGACCTGCTGCTCAACGGCGCGGGCGGTAATCACCCCAAAGGTACGACGACCAAAGAATGGCTGGAGCCGACCGATCTGGCCGACGAATCGTTGACCACCTTCTTCGACCTGGATCCAAAGGGCGTCGAGTTCGTATTCAACCTCAATTTCCTGGGTACCTTGCTGCCGACGCAGGTGTTTGCGAAGCAGATGCTGGGGCGCAAGGGGGCCAGCATCATCAATATCTCGTCGATGAACGCCTTCTGCCCGCTGACCAAGATTCCGGCCTATAGCGGCGCCAAGGCGGCGGTCAGCAACTTTACCCAATGGCTGGCCGTGCATTTTTCGAAGGTCGGGATCCGTGTCAACGCATTGGCCCCGGGCTTTTTCCTGACCAACCAGAATCACAAGCTGCTGATCGACGAAACCACGGGCGAACTGACCGCGCGTGCGCACAAGATCATCGACCATACCCCGATGGGCCGCTTCGGCGAGTCACGCGAACTGATCGGCACCCTGTTGTGGCTGGCGTCGGAAGACGCTTCAAGTTTCGTCAACGGCATCGTGGTGCCGATCGACGGCGGGTTTTCCGCCTATTCCGGGGTGTAAGAACGGGAGGCGTGCCGGATTGGTCCGGCATGCCGTCACTCTGTAGGGAGAGGTATCGAAATGAAAAACTTCATGGATGATGACTTTCTGCTGGATACCCCGGTAGCGCGCGAGCTCTATCACGGGGTGGCCGCCGATCTGCCCATCATCGACTATCACTCACACTTGCAGCAGGGCGAGATTGCCGCGCGCAAGCGATTCGCCGATATCACCGAGCTCTGGCTCGGGGGGGATCATTACAAGTGGCGCCTGATGCGTTCCGCCGGCATCGGCGAACAGCTGATCACGGGCGATGCCAGTGCGCGCGACAAATTTCAGGCGTTCTGCCGGGTGTTGCCGCAAGCCATTGGCAATCCGATCTATCACTGGAGCCACCTCGAACTGCGCCGCATCTTCGGCATGGACACGCTCATCAATGAGCAGAACGCCCCGGTGCTTTGGGACCAGCTGAACGAACGCCTGGCCGGCATGGATACCTGGTCGTTCCTGGAGCAGGCCAAAGTCGATATTGCCTGCACAACCGATGATCCGGCCGACGATCTGGCCGACCATGCGCGCATCGCCGACATGGCGCTGAAAACGCGGGTGCTGCCGGCCTATCGCCCCGACCGTGCCATGCGCATCAACGCGCCCGGTTTTTCCGACTACCTGCAACGGCTGGGCCTGGCCGCCGACATCGAAATCGGTTCTTTTGCCACGCTGGTGGAGGCGCTGGCTCGCCGTATCGCGTTTTTCCACGCACGGGGGGCGCGCATCAGCGATCACGCGGTGGATATTGCTTTGCCGGCCGTATTGCCGAGTGAAGCCGAACTCGAAAGCCTGTTCAGCGCCCGCCTGGCCGGACGCACGCTCAATTCCGTCGAGCTCGGCCAATACCTGTCCGGCCTGCTGGTCGCGCTGGGACGCCATTATGCCCAGCACAACTGGGCGATGTGCCTGCACATTGGTGCGCAACGCGACAATAACAGCCGCCAGATGCGCCGGCTTGGCGCCGATACCGGCTACGACTCGATTTCCGATATGAGCTGCAGCGCCGGGGTGGCGGCATTGCTTGATCGCCTGGATCAGGATGGCTGCCTGCCCAAGACCATGCTGTTCTGCCTCAATCCTGCCATGAACACGATTCTGTCGACCCTGATTGGCACTTTCCAGGACGGTTCCGTCGCCGGGAAGTTGCAGTTCGGACCGGCCTGGTGGTTCAACGATCACCTCGAAGGCAACCTGGAGCAGATCCGTACGCTGGCATGCCACGGTGTGCTGGGGACCTTTGTCGGCATGGTGACGGATTCGCGCAGTTTTGCGTCCTACCCGCGACATGACTACTTCCGGCGTTTGCTGTGCCGACAGCTGGGACAGTGGGTCGAGGACGGTGCTTACCCGGCATCGGAAACTGCGCTGGCCGACATCGTGCGCGGAATTTGTCATTCCAACGCAAAACGCTACTTCGAATTATAAAAATGGCGCCCGCCGCATCCGCGGCGGGGACTGCCCGCAACACACACATACACATACAACGCTTGATCATGGAGGCGGATTCCTGCCCCGGGCAGTGTCCGTAATGGGAAAGATATGAAGATTAAAGGCCTTCGCTGGTGGATGATCGGACTGGTCACCTGCGGTACGATCCTCAACTATCTGGCGCGTAACTCGCTTGCCGTTGCGGCGCCGACATTGATGCATGAGCTGCATATTTCGACACAGCAGTATGCGTACATCGTTGCCGCCTTCCAGGGCTGCTATATGTTCATGCAGCCGGTTGCCGGCTATCTGCTGGATCTGCTGGGGACCAAAGTGGGTTTCGCCCTGTTCGCCATTGCCTGGTCCGCGGCCAATCTCTGTCATGGCTTTGCTTCGGGCTGGTTGTCTCTGGCGTTCTTCCGCGGCTTGCTGGGCATGTCCGAGGCTTCGGTGATTCCGGCGGGGCTGAAAGCTTCGTCTGAATGGTTCCCCGCCAAAGAACGCTCGATCGCCACCGGCTGGTTCAATATCGGTTCGTCGGTCGGCGGGCTGATCGCGCCGCCGCTGGTGGTGTGGTGCATTCTGCACTCCGGCTGGCAATCGGCCTTCATGGTGTCCGGTGGCATCGGTTTTATCTGGGCGGTTGCCTGGCTGAAGTTCTACAAGCACCCGAAAGATCAGAAGGCGCTGAGCGACGAGGAACGCGATTACATCCTGGCCGGGCAAGAAGCCCAGCACAAGGAAGACTATGAAAAGCCGTCGTGGAAGGCCATCGTCACCTGCCGTCAGTTCTGGGGTATCGCCATTCCGCGTTTCCTTGCCGAGCCGGCGTGGCAGACCTTTAATTTCTGGATTCCGCTGTACATGGTGATGGTTCACCACATGAACCTGAAGCAGATTGCCATGTTTGCCTGGATGCCTTTCCTGGCGGCCGACCTGGGCTGCATTGTTGGCGGTTACCTGCCTGCCTTCTTCATCAAATACCTCAAGGTGAATCTGATCACTTCACGCAAGCTGGTGGTGGTCATGGGCGGTCTGCTGATGATTGGCCCGGGCTGTATCGGCCTGATCGCCAGCCCCTATACCGCGATTGCGCTGTTCTGCCTCGGCGGGTTCGCCCACCAGTCGCTGTCCGGCGCGCTGATTACCCTGTCGTCCGATGTGTTCGGCAGAAAAGAAGTCGCCACCGCCAATGGCTTTACCGGGATGGCGGCCTATCTGGGCGCGACGATTTTTACCCTGATCATCGGTGGGCTGATCAAGACGCTAGGCTTCACGCCGATGTTTGCCTGCCTGGCGGTTTTCGATCTGATCGGCGCCGTCGTCGTGTGGAATTTGCTGCAAAACCGCCCGGCTCAGCTTGGTGTCAACAAGCGGGTCGATGCTGATGTCAAGGTCGTGCATACCCCTGCATAACCGGTTTTCGGGCCGGGTTCGACCCGGCCCTGCTATGAATGGAAATATCATGTTGAAACTTGAACATTATTCGATGGGGGTGGGCGACCGCTTCGCGCACCAGGCTCGTGCCCAACTTGCCGCACTGATTGAAGGCCGTAAACTCGGCATCGACGTCGTTCCGGTGTGGAACAAGTCTTTCCGTGAGCACGATATCGTGCATTCGCAACCGGCCAGCGTTCGTATTGCCGCCGATGCCGCGGTCGCCGCGCTGGGCTGGAGCCACCCGTATCACGTTGACGCCGATCATATTCGTCTGGGGACGGTCGACGGTTTTATCGACAGTAGCGATTTCTTCACGCTGGATGTGGCCGAAGCGATTGGCCAGCCGGCGGATGTGGCGCGCGTTGCCGCCTTTGTCGACCGTCACCCCGAACTGCAAGGCACCCTGTCGATTGCCGGCATCGCCGAACCGCTGGTGCTGGATCAGGCCTCGTTGAGCGCCATCGTTGCTCAGTACCTGGCGCCGGTCGAAGAGGCTCAGGCCATCTATCAGCGCATCTGCGCACGGCGCGACCCCGCGTCTTTCATCGTCGAAGTGTCGATGGATGAGGTCGATACGCCGCAAGCTCCGCTGGAGCTGCTGGTGATTCTGGCGTTGATCGCTGACCTGGGTATCCCGGCGCAGACCATCGCGCCGCGCTTCTCCGGCCGCTTCAACAAAGGGGTGAACTACGTTGGCAACCCCGACGCGTTCGAACGCGAATTCCGCGCCGATATTGCGGTGATCGCACATGCGGTCAAGGCGTATGCGCTGCCGTCCAATCTCAAGCTGTCGGTACATTCCGGCAGTGACAAGTTCTCGATCTACGGGCCGATCAAACAGGCGTTGCAGGACACTGGCGCGGGTCTGCACCTGAAAACCGCCGGCACCACCTGGCTCGAAGAACTGATCGGTCTGGCCGAGGCGGGTGGAGAGGGGCTGGACATCGCCAAGGCGGTGTATTGCCAGGCTTACCAGCGCATGGACGCGCTGTGCGCGCCGTACGCCAGCGTGATCGATATCCATCGTGACCGTCTGCCCGCTCCCGAGGCGGTAGAAGGCTGGTTGTCGGAAACCTTTGTCGCCGCGCTGCGCCATGTGCCTGAAGAGCCGCGTTACAACGCGGATCTGCGCCAGTTGCTGCATGTCGGCTATAAGGTGGCCGCCGAGATGGGAGAACGCTATCAGAAGGCGCTGGTCGCGAACGAAACCATCGTTGCGCGCAATGTGACCGAAAACCTGCTGACGCGCCATCTGCTGCGCGTATTCCCGACGCGGGGATAAGCGACGCTCCACCACGTCCGTCGTCCCCGCGAAAGCGGGGACCCGGTACGCCTTTGCCATCCGCCGGATTTCCGCCCCCGCTTTCGCGGGCGAGACGGATTTTCTGCTCCTGAAGATCTCGCGTTAGAAAGAAAGACATGCATCGCAATCGAAAAGCCAAAATCGTGGCTACCCTTGGCCCGGCGACGCCTGACCGCGTCGGCATCGAAGCCCTGTTCAATGCCGGGGTGGATGTGTTCCGTCTCAACTTCAGTCATGGCAGCCATGAAGATCACAAGGCGCGCGCACAGATCATCCGCGATCTGGAGCGCGACAGCGGCCGTCCGGTCGGTATTCTGCTCGATCTGCAGGGACCGAAGCTGCGTGTCGGCACTTTTGCCAAAGGCCCGATCAGACTTGAAGCCGGGCAGACGTTCGAGCTCGATCTGCTGCGCGACAAGGCGGGAGATACCGCGCGCGTGGCGCTGCCCCACCCCGAGATTTTCGCTGCGCTGAAGGTTGGCAGCGATCTGTTGCTCGACGACGGGCGCATTCGCCTGCGCGTTGAACGTTGCGATGAAAAGAGCGCCACCACGCGCGTGATTACCGGTGGCCCGCTGTCGGATCGCAAGGGTGTCAATGTACCCGATGTGGTGTTGCCGCTGTCGGCAATGACCGAAAAGGACCGTGCCGATCTGGAGTTTGGTCTCAAGCTGGATGTCGACTGGATCGCCCTGTCGTTTGTGCAGCGTCCGGAGGATATCGAAGAGGTCAAGGCCATTGTCGCCGGCCGTGCGGGGGTCATTGCCAAGCTGGAGAAACCGGCGGCCATTGCACAGCTGGATGCCATCGTCGAAGCTGCGGACGCCATTATGGTGGCGCGCGGCGATCTGGGGGTGGAGATGCCGGCCGAGCAGGTGCCGTCGATTCAGAAACGCATCGTGCGCCAGTGCCGTCGCATGGGGCGCCCGGTGATTGTGGCGACGCAAATGCTGGATTCGATGGTGGCCGCGCCAGTGCCGACGCGTGCCGAAGCGTCGGACGTGGCCACCGCGATCTACGATGGCGCAGATGCCGTGATGCTATCGGCCGAATCCGCGTCCGGTCAGTACCCGGTCGAGGCGGTACAGATCATGGACCGCATCATCTGCCAGACGGAAGCCGATCCTTACTATCGTGAAGCCATCGACGCATCGCGTACCCCTGCGGGGCGTAACGAGGCCGATGCCATCGGCTGTGCGATGCGCAACGTGACCGGTATCATCCAGGCGGCCGCGACCGTGGCCTATACCACGACCGGCGGTTCCGCGCTGCATATGGCGCGCGAACGTCCGCTGGCGCCGATCATCGGTATGACACCGCGTCGCGCGACCGCGCGCCGCCTGGCGCTGGTATGGGGTATGCATGCGGTACTGATTCACGAAGTGGCCGATGTCGACGAGATGACCGATTACGCCTGCCGTACGGCACTGGGTGAAGGGTTTGCCCAGCCGGGCGATGCGCTGGTGATTTCCGCCGGGTTGCCGTTTGGTACGCCGGGGGCGACCAATATCCTGCGTATTGCCCGAGTCTGAACCGCCCGGGACGGCATGACGATCTGCGATTTCCTATACTGAACGGTCAACGAATCCGAAAGGCCGAATTGTGTTCCAGGAAAAACAATTAAAACGGGAAATTGCGGATCTTCAACAGCAATTACAGGCCAGGGATGCCGTCATGACCGCGCTTGACCGCTCGACGGCCATTGTCCGCTTCGATCTGGACGGTACGGTCATCGATGCCAACAGCAATTTTCTTTCGCTGATGGGCTATGGCCGGCTATCCGACCTCAAGGGGAAAAAGCACAGCGTGTTGTGTGACCCGGCGCTCGCCGCCAGTGCCGTCTATGGGCAAATCTGGGAGCGGTTGCGCCGCGGTGAGTTCTACCGGGGACAGGTGCGGCGCGTGACGACCACGGGCAAGGTGGTGTGGCTTGAGGCCAGTTACAACCCGGTGCTCGATGCTTCCGGCCGTGTCGTCTGCATTCTCAAACTGGCTTCGGATATCACCGCGCAGGTTGAAGAAAGCCACCGTAATGAGGCGATTCTTTCTTCGGTGAAACAAGCTTTGGCCGTGATCGAATTCAGTCCTGACGGCACGGTGCGCGATGCCAACGATAATTTCCTGCGTCTACTCGGCTACCGGCTGGAAGATATCAAGGGCAAGTCGCATCGCATGTTCTGCACGCGCGAGTTGCTTGATAGCCCGGAATACGAGCAGCACTGGCGCGACTTGCAGAACGGTAAGTTCTTTGTCGGGCGTGTCAGGCGCGTCGCCCGGGATGGCCGGGAAGTCTGGCTGGAGGCCAGCTATAACCCGGTGCTGGACGAGAACCGGAAGGTGGTCTGTGTCATCAAGTTCGCGACCGATATCACAGACAAAGTGATGCAGCAGGAGCAGGAGCGAGACAGTGCGATGTTTGCCTTCACCTCTTCGCAACAGACGCAAAACTGGGCAGATGAAGGCGTGAGCAATATCGAGCAGAGCGTAACCGAGATCCGCTCAATGGCATCGAACATCGAAGAGGGCAGCCAGAACGTGCAGCAATTGGGCGTGCGTTCGCAGCAGATCACCTCGATTGTTCAGACGATCAAGGATATTGCCGATCAGACCAACCTGCTGGCGCTGAATGCGGCGATCGAGGCCGCGCGGGCAGGAGAAACCGGGCGCGGGTTTGCCGTGGTGGCGGATGAAGTGCGTAAACTGGCAGAACGGACTGCTTCGTCTACCAGCGAGATTGCCGGCATGGTGTCCGATATCCAGACGCAAACACATCGCGCGGTCGATTCCATGGGGCAGATCCTTGAGCAGGCGCACACCAGCGTGAGCCTGGCGCAACGCGCCGGTGAAACCATGGGCCAGATCCGCCAGGGTGCACAGGATGTCGTGGCGGCCATCGGCAAGTTTGCCAGCATGCGGGGTTAGCCGGCTGTCGAACTTAAGCCGAATCCGCTGTTTCGCTTCGCTGCATGAAGCCCGACAGGCGTTAGTCCACGGGCCATTCGCTGATGGCGCGTGCGCAGAGGAAGTCGATCAGTACGCGAATGCGCCGTGCTTTCTGGCTGTTCTGCGGGTAATAAAGATAGAGCCCCGGCGTGACGGGCCAGTGGCGAGCCAGGACCGGTACCAATGCGCCCGATTTCAAAAGCGGGCGCACCATCGGTAGCAGGAAACGTCCGATGCCCAGATTTTTTTGCGCGGCATCCATGATCAGATCGGTATCGTTGACCACCAGGGCTGTGGGCATCTCGACGCGGATGCGGTTTTCGCCATCCTGCAATTCGAGTGGGGCCAGTTGATTCGATGCAATAAAGCGATACTGGATCAGCTTGTGGTGTCGCAGGTCATCCGGTGTTTGCGGTGTGCCGTGACGTTCAAGGTATTCCGGCGAAGCAAACAACGCATCTTTTATCGGTGGCGTCAGCGCACGCGCCACCATCCCTTCTTCTATCCTGTCGCCGAAACGAATCCCCGCGTCAAATCCCTGGCTGATGATGTTGACGGTGGCATCCGAGGCCGACAGTTCAAGCTGGATGTGCGGGTATCGTTCGCAGAATTCGGCATAAACCGGCATCAAGAAAAACTGGGCAACAAAGCGCGGCAGCGTCAGGCGCACCGTGCCGGAGGGGGCTTCGCTCAGATCCCGTACGTTTTCCACGGCATAGTTCAGCGTTGCAATGGCTGGCAGGGTGCTGTCGAACAGCATTTGACCTGCTTCCGTCAGTTCCATGCGCCGGGTGGTTCGCAGCAGTAGCGGCAGACGCATACTGTTTTCTAGCGCCTTGAGCGATTGGCTGACCGAGGGGGCGGCAAGTTCCAGGCGTCGGGCGGCAGCGCGGATACTGCCTTCTTGCACGATGGTCTGGAAAATCACCAGCTGCTGATAGGTCGTTCCATTCATTGTAAGTATTTGCCTATTAAACAATTAGGTATTGCTTGGCTTCAGCCTAACAAAGTGGCCCGCTACACTGCAAGTATTCTGTGAATCTCTGTATTGGACTTGATCGATGAAACATGTGCTTGTGATTTCCGGCCACCCCGACCTGCAAGCTTCCTGGGCCAACAGCCTGATTCTGGATCGCCTGGAAACACGCCTGAGCAACACCGAGATCCGGCGCCTGGATCGTCTGTACAGCGATGCACCGATAGACGTTGAACAAGAGCAGGCCGCGCTGCAGAAAGCGGATGTCGTGGTGCTGCAGTTTCCGTTTTACTGGTATTCAGTGCCTGCGCTGTTAAAAAAATGGCTGGATGAGGTATTGACCTTCAATTTTGCCTACGGACCGGAAGGCGACAAGCTGAAGGGCAAGGATTTTCTCTTGTCGTTTACCATTGGCGGGCCCGAGGATTCCTACCAGCCGTTGGGCTACAACCATTTCACGATCGAGCAACTGATTCATCCGCTACAGCAGACGGCTTATCTTGCCGGAATGCATTTTAATGCGCCGCTGTTTACGCATCGCATGGTCTACATCCCGGGCGTTTATAACACCCAGGAAGAAGTCGAAGCGCGTGCGGAAGCGCATGCCGGTCGCCTGACCGATGTGATCGAAAGCCTTTGCCATCTGCGAAGTATCGGAAAATAAGGTTCTGTCGGCCCGGTTTCAACCGGGCCGAGCCGGGGGAGTGTCCTCTTGGGCGGAAGATTGAGCATCTTCCGCCCTTTTTTGCATCCGCGATTCCCCGAACGTTGAAAGCATTCCTGATCCATTTGAGCTTGATTTAGATCCGGCTTGATCGTTTTCTGGACCTTTGCTGGATCCCCTCTTTTGAGCACGGCTGTCCGGAATGTTTTAGTGAGCGGTTCGCTTCGCGAATTTGTGTACATAGCCGGTCCCGCTTGATTAGGCCCGATGGGACCCGGAAAGCCCGGAAGTCGCCGGTAAGCAAAGAACAGCACCTTCGTGCACCACCTATCAATCTGTCATCCTCGCGAACGCGGGGATCCAGGCGATTGGCGAAAGCGATGACCGGGACGAGGACTCCCGTCCGCCGGGCGGAACCGGCTATGAAGATTAAATTCGCGAAGCGAACGCTAACGAAATATCCCGGACAGCAGTGCGCGTTCGCGAGGATGACAAGTTGATCGGTGGTGTACCACGGGATTGTTCCGTGCTAGACGGGTAGCGGCGGCTCCCATCTCTGTTGATCTCCTGGTTCTTGGGTCGATGATTTATTTTGATCGAAGTCAATATAGCTTTCGTACGAAAGTAATTTAATGATCAAAAGAAACTCATGGACAAGCGCAATGATCTTCGACATTCAGCGATATTCCACGCATGACGGCCCGGGAATCCGGACCGTGGTTTTTTTCAAGGGGTGCACGCTGGATTGCACCTGGTGCCAGAATCCGGAGGGGCGTCGCGCACGACAGCGCGAGGTGCTGTTTGATCCGCGTTTATGTTTGTCGGGCTGTGCCGCATGTCTGCCCTATGCTCCGCAGGCCATTTCACAACATGACGGCGTGCTGCGCATTGAAAGAGGACGGTTGTCGGCGGGGGACCTTGAAGCGCTTGTGGATGCCTGCCCCGCACAGGCGCTGAGCGTGTGCGGCCGCACAGTCGATCTGGACGCCATCATGGCGACCGTGATGCGCGATGCGCCTTTTTACAGCCACAGCGGTGGCGGCATCACTTTGTCCGGAGGCGAGCCTTTTTTGCAGCCGGAGGCGGCAAGCGCGCTTCTGGCCCGAAGCCGCGAAGCCGGCATTCATACCGCAGCCGAATCCTGTTTGCATGTCCCCTGGTCATACATCGAACCGTCATTGCCATGGCTCGACCTGCTGCTGGCCGATTTGAAACATGTTGATGTACGCCGATTCAAGCAGTTCACCCGCGGAAATCTCCACCTTGTGCTGAACAATTTTCGCCGCCTGGCCCGACGTTCGGTGCCGATGGTGGTTCGGGTGCCGCTGATTCCCGATTTCAATGCAGACCGTGAGTCCATCGCTGCCATTTGTGTGTTCGCCGCGCATGAACTCGGCGTCCATGAGCTGCATTTTTTGCCTTACCACACGCTCGGCGCCGGGAAATTCGCGCTACTGGGCGAGACGTACCGGGCACCGGCCAGAGCGCTGGATGACCCGGATCTGCTGGAATTTGCCGCAGCCTGCGCCCAGGACCTGGGGATGACCGCAATCATCGGAGGATAAAGAAATGACCCCGCTCGACTTCACCCGGCTCAGCGACCGGATCAAGAATCATAAATCGGCCCTGATCCACATTGTCACCCCGCCAGTCTGTACCGAGCGCGCGCGGCACTACACCGAAATGTATCGCCTGCATCAAGACAAACCGTTGCCGGTGAAACGGGCGCTGGCGCTGGCGCACCATCTGGAACGGCGCAGCATCTGGATTCGCCATGACGAACTGATTGTCGGTAATCAGGCGAGCGAAGTCCGCGCGGCGCCGTTTTTTCCCGAATATACGGTCAGCTGGATCGAGAAGGAGATCGATGCGCTGGGGGAGCGCCCGGGGGCGGGGTTTTCCATTTCAAAGGAAAATCGTGATGTCATGCACGAGATCTGCCAATGGTGGCGCGGCCAGACGGTGCAAGACCGTTGCCATGGCATGTTCAGTGACGAACAGCGCGCCCTGCTTGACGCCGGCATCATCAAGGCGGAAGGCAATATGACCTCCGGGGATGCACACCTGGCGGTCAATTATCCGCGCCTGCTGGCGCTGGGCATTGACGGTATTCGTGCCCGTGTGGCCGAGCGCCGCTCGCGTCTGGATGTATCGGACTGGGCCGATCTGCACAAGGAGCAGTTTCTCAAGGGCGTGGAGATGACCCTGGCCGCACTGGCTGCGCATAGCGTGCGTTATGCGCGGCTGGCGCGGGAGATGGCGCAAGAAGAGTCACGTGACGAGCGACGCGAAGAGCTGCTGACGATTGCCGGTAACTGCGAATGGATTGCGCACCGGCCGCCGCAGACCTTCTGGCAGGCGCTGCAACTCTGCTATTTCGTCCAGTTGGTGCTTCAGATCGAGTCCAATGGTCACTCGGTGTCTTTCGGGCGTCTCGATCAATATCTTTACCCCTGGTATCACCGCGAAGTCGAACAGGACCGCACGCTCGATCGGGAGACCGCGATCGAGCTGCTGCAAAGTTGCTGGCTCAAGTTGCTGGAGGTGAACAAGATCCGTTCCGGTTCGCATTCGAAAGCTTCCGCGGGCAGCCCGCTTTACCAGAACGTGACCATTGGCGGACAAACCCTGGTAGACGGGGTGGCGACCGATGCCGTCAACGGACTCAGTTATGCCGTTCTTGAATCGTGCGGTCGCTTGCGTTCGACCCAACCCAACCTCAGTGTGCGCTACCACCACGGTATCAGTGATGATTTTCTCGATGCCTGCGTGCAGGTGATACGCTGCGGTTTTGGTATGCCGGCGTTCAATAATGACGAAATCGTCATCCCCGAATTTATCCGGCTGGGGGTCGAGCCGGGTGACGCCTATGACTATGCGGCGATCGGTTGCATAGAAACCGCCGTCGGCGGCAAGTGGGGTTACCGCTGCACCGGCATGAGCTTCATCAATTTTCCGCGTGTCTTGCTGGCGGCGCTGGAGGGCGGGCGCGATGCGACGACGAAGCAGGTCTTCCTGCCGCAGGCCGAGGCGCTGTCGCAGGGCAATTTCGCAGATTTCGGGCAGGTCATGCAAGCCTGGGACCGCCAGATCCGCTATTTCACGCGCAAATCGATCGAGATCGAGTGTGTGGTCGATACCGTGTTGGAGGAAAACACGCCGGATATCCTGTGTTCGGCGCTGGTCGACGACTGTATCGAACGCGGCAAGACAATCAAGGAGGGGGGGGCGGTCTACGACTGGGTTTCCGGCCTGCAAGTCGGTATCGCCAACCTGGGCAACAGCCTGGCCGCCGTCAAAAAATGGGTGTTCGACCAACAGGCCATCGGGCAGCAACAACTCGCCGACGCTCTGGATGGTGATTTTGCCGATCTGTCGGGGGAGCAGCTGCGCCAGCGCTTGCAAAACGGCGCGCCGAAATACGGCAACGACAGCGATGCGGTCGATGACTTGCTGGTCGATGCCTACCAGCGCTATATCGATGAGCTGAGCCGTTATCACAATACCCGCTTCGGACGCGGTCCGGTCGGCGGCGCCTATTACGCAGGGACGTCTTCGATTTCGGCCAATGTGCCGTTTGGCGCGGCCACGCCGGCGACGCCGGATGGCCGGAAAGCCTGGACACCGTTGGCGGAGGGGGCGAGCCCGGCTTCCGGCAGCGATCGGCTGGGGCCGACGGCGGTGTTCAATTCAGTGAGCAAACTGCCCACCGCCGCTATTCTCGGTGGCGTGTTGCTGAACCAGAAACTGAATCCGGCCACCCTGAAAAATGCCGGCGATTGTAAAAAACTGATGCAGATGCTGCGCACTTTCTTCGATGTGCATCGCGGATGGCACGTGCAGTACAATATCGTTTCTCGCGAAACCTTGCTCGACGCGAAACGTCATCCGGATCGTTATCGGGATCTGGTTGTCCGCGTGGCGGGCTATTCGGCCTTTTTTACCGCGTTGTCGCCTGAAGCGCAGGATGACATCATTGCGCGCACCGAACATGCGCTTTAGATCAATCCGGGCGGCCGCGCGCCGCCTTGCCGGGACACTATGAACGCCAGACAGCAAGCACTACTGCAACTCGTTATCGACCATCGCCGCATCAGTGTTGCCGAGCTGGCGCAAGCTTTGCAGGTGTCCGTCGTGACGATCAGGCAAGACCTGAACCTGCTCGAATCCGGCAGCTACCTGAAACGGGCGCACGGCTTTGCCGTCGCGCTGGAGAGCGACGATCCCGAAACCCGGATGATGTCCAATTTCGTGCTCAAGACCCGGCTGGCGCGCCATGCCGCCGCCTTGGTCGAGGAGCATGAAACGGTGTTTATCGAGGGGGGGAGCAGCAATGCCTTGCTTGCGCGCGAACTGGCCAAACGCAACGACATCACGGTGATTACCGTCAGCAGCTATATTGCCCACTTGCTGAAAGAGGCCGAGTGCGAGGTGATTCTGCTGGGCGGCATTTTTCAGAAAAAAAGCGAAAGCATGGTCGGGCCGCTGACTCGGCGCTGTCTGGAACTGGTGCATTTCAGCAAGGCTTTTATCGGGATCGACGGTTTTCATGCCGATACCGGTTTTACCAGCCGCGATATGATGCGCGCCGACGTTGTCAACGCGGCACTGGCCAAGGGCGCCTGTAATATCGTACTCACCGATTCGTCCAAATTCGGACACATTCACCCGAATACGCTGGGCGCCGATGCGGTGATCAGCCGGGTGATCACCGATGCGGGCGTGACGGCGCCTTACGATGCGCAGTTCGCCACGCGTGGCATTCATCTCGATCTTGTCGGTCTGTAGAGCCTTGTCCATGGAACGCGTTGAAGATTTGCTGGTGTTTGTGCGTGCGGTCGAGTGCGGCAGTCTGTCCGGTGCGGCTCGTGAACTGGAACTGACCGCGGCTGTTGCCAGTGCGGCCCTCAAACGGCTGGAAAAATCGCTGGGCACTTCGCTGCTGATCCGCTCGACGCGCAGCTTGAGACCGACCATGGATGGCGAACGCTATCTGGAACATGCCCGGGCCGTGCTGGCTTCGCTGGACGCGGGGCGGCATGCCATCGCCGCCGCCCGGCAGGCGATTGGCGGTTCGCTGACCCTGTCCGTTCCCTCCGATCTGGGGCGCAATGTGTTGTTGCCCTGGCTGGCCGAGTTTCAGGCCCTGCATCCCGCCCTGTCCCTCCAGCTGCGCCTGACCGACCGGCTGGTGGATCTCTATCGTCAGCCGGTGGACGTGGCGCTGCGCTATGGCAATCCGGCGGACTCCAGCCTGGTGGCCATGCCGCTGGTGCCGGACAACCGTCGCGTTTTATGTGCCTCTCCCGCCTATTTCGCGGCGCATGGCGAGCCGGCTACACCGGCGGATCTTCGCCGTCACAATTGCATACGCATGGTGGTGGGCGAGATGGTGCACAGCCGCTGGCTGTTTACCCTGGACGGCGAAACGCATCCGGTGGTCGTCGAGGGGCGTCAGCTCAGTGACGATGGCGATCTCGCCAGACGTTGGGCGGTGATGGGGCAGGGGGTGGCTTATAAATCGCGCCTCGATGCGCTGGATGATCTGCGGGCCGGCCGGCTGCGTGCGGCGCTGACGCGTTATGGCACTGAAGCCGCGCCCTTATTCATGGTGTGCGCCCAGCGACTGTCGCTGTCACCCGCCGTGGCGGGGTTGCGTGCGTTCCTGCTGGCACGGTTTGAGGTGTATGTGTCGGGCGATGTCGGTCCCACTGGCCAGGCGATTTCATTTGCCTGTGCAAATCGCTAACGGAGGTAAAGCAATGGATGTCCGAAATATTTACGTTCACCCGGGCGATGTGGTTGTCGTCCATGTCATTGAGAACACGGCATTGTCCAAAACGCGCGATGACTGGCAAAAGAGCAAGCAGAATCCGCTTAAATTCCGGATCATCGCGGAGAAAAACGGTGTAACGGTCGACGGTTCCATTCCCGAAGTGGGGGTGAAGATCGGGCAGGCTCCGCGGCGTCTGGTTTACACCGGTCGGGGCTGATGCATCCTGAGCTGTAGCGGGTCAAGGGCCGTTGTCGGCTGTTGATTTATAATCTTGCGACATGCTTGTCGCGGAGGCTCTAACTATTGGATACGTCTTATATTGAAAAAATCATTAACCACACGCAAAGCATGACGAACAGTGCGAATGAGGCAGTGAAGGGGGGGAGAAGTACCTGGCCCATATTGAAGAATTGATCAGACGCGCGGCAAGCCTCTCTTCATGGCAGGGAAGGATCGCGCCCGCTTTAGACGGATTCAATATCCAGTGTGGGCGGTTGAATTGCTCGATTGTGGTGGCTGCTTGATTTTCTTTCGGCTCGTGTTAATTTTGGACTCATAGCATACGACGAAAACAAAGATCACAAGGATTGGCTATATCTGGCAGTTCCGCTCGGACTCGCGACGTGACCGCAGCGTAACGGTTATTTTCCTTGTGATCAATTCCTGCAACTTATGCGTCATGGCGCAGGCAGGTTTTGCGCCGGAGCCGCTGATTGAATCTTTGCAAGGCAAAGAACTCGACACCAAATTATTGTCCATCCAGACTGCGTCAATTGGCACCGCTATTCAATCAGGTCGATGCCGAGATCAGCCGAGTCACTGCGGATGGCACCTATGATGAAGCGCCGACCTATGCTTTAATCGCAGCGCACGTGGGCGACATCGCGTGATCATTCCGCCTCATGTTATGGCGGTCCTCAGCGAGGATGCCAGTCACTACTCCTTCCTGAGGGATTCTCACATCATATTAAAGCAGGCCAAAGGCCGGCTCGGTCGGCAGAAACAGACCGACTATGGCAGGCGTTCACCGCTGGTCAAAACAACGTTGGGCCACCACAAGGCGATCATCGGTCCCGGCCTGCGCGCTTGCCGCCCCGCAATCCAACGGACGGAAGCAGCCGTGCTCAGTTGCATGCCGGACTTGACCTCTACACCCAAATTCCGTCCGCTGCTCGCAAAAGGCTTCATAAGCCCTGTGGTGAAAGGGGATTATTTTCTCTCAGAGGGATTCATGTAACAACGTCCACGCGCTCGCCAGCTTGGCCGCGATTCAGGAGTTTAACATTCCTCCTTTGCGGCAGTTCAACAGAGTATATGTGCACACCGTCCTCAAGCGCATATTGCCAATTATTCTGTTGTCCCTGCAGGACATGGCTCAAATGCTGGAGGACACCGTGGCATTGATCGGCAGAAATACTTTTCTACATCGAGAAGGTCTGACCCGGTCACGAACGCCTCGTACAAAGTATCGCAATATTTAAATCAAAAGACTTATTTGATGGTTTTTCCTTGGCTTGGGAGGGGGACGTTATTGATGATTTCCGGAAATCGGAGACGATGGTAGTTTGCAGGCTACGAGTTCATACCAAAATTCTATCGGAAGCGCCAATCTGACGTTGTCATAACCCACGCAAGCCATTCAGATTCGATCGCACAATTCGTTTTTCAAGTGGCAAACTAGATATTTTTGGTTTTCACGGTACCATGTTCTATAGCAAGTTTCTTGGGGTGTAGGGATGAAAAACGAGTTTGAAAGTGGCCGCCGCTTTGTATTAAAGATGATCCCTTTTAGTGTCATTTTGACGGGGTGTGCTTCAAAAGGCGGGTTTGGGAGTCCGGGAGGAGGCTCCATCCTTGGGTATCTGAAAGGAGACGGCACCCTGCATGGGGCCCCAGAGCCATTGACTGAGCAAGAGGCTGCGTCAGCTGCAAATGCGAAGGCTATTTTTGACAAGTTGTTGGCCACTAAAACGCTCCCGGCCAATGCCGGTTCTGTCGTGACAACCGATCAAGTCATGAGTGCCTATAACGACTGGAATAACGCTAAAGGCAGCGCCAAAGTTTCGCCAGGTGCAATTGATATCGGCGGATTTGAGAGTGCGGCCTTGCCGCTGGCTAACTTGCTATTCACCCTTGACAAAGCCTATCTGCCCTACCAAACCACAGGGGGTATAAAATCTCCCAAATTGGCGCAAGTAAAAGTTACCAAGACCGGTGAGATTGTGATGCCGCCTGGCGGCATCGCAACCTTTACTCACAACGGATTTTGCTTGGATCTGGGCATCCCTGCGCCTCGAGTGGGGGAGAAATTCCACCTGATCCCCATTGGGGAAATGCTGCAGCCGCAACTCCAGCCTGTTTACAAGAAGATGGTCATGTCTTCAAATCACGAGATCGCGCAGTCCATGCTGTGGAACATGCGATCACTGGGCACGAGTAATCAGGTGGCGTTGACCCCATGGATACGCAGCGCCATGGAGAAAGAGGTTCCAGGTTCTTCTGCTGTGTACGAAAAAGTTTACCATCAGGAAGCCGCGAGAGCGGGCCTGCAGAAGATGGTGAATAATTTTGTACCGCACATTAATGTGAATGGACGGACATTTAGTCTTTTGGATTTGGCATCTCCTGATACGGTGCATGCGACCACGAAGGCATTGCTTGGGCAGATGGCTAAAATGCCGGTTTCCGGCAGCGTTCCTAACGACAATTCCGAGTACACGACAATCAGCCCGGGGGTTGCGGTTGAAGCCAGGGGGGTAACGGTATTGGGCCCTCGCATGATGATTGTTAACACCAATACGACGCCATTTGTGTTCGATCCGAAGGAATGGGTTGCATCATCTACGAGGGCAGTGCAACGAGTCGCGATGGGGGTGCCGCAGAATGTCAAGGGCGGCCAAGTGCCGCTTGACCATTCCGTGCCAAGCAACGCGGCGCCGAAATCGGTGCTGGACAAAATTTGCACCGATATTAGACAGGATATTGAGAATATCGGGTTGAACCATGCGCAGGATGCGGCTGAAAAACTGTTCGATAAATTAGGGCCTGGAGCTGTGAAATTATTCAAATCGCCATTTGTGGAGAAACTGGCGATGGGAGTGCCGGTGATTGGTCCGGCTCTGGCGTTGGCAACGCTGGTGAAGGGAAGTGACTTGGTTACGGGCAATCCTTTGACATGGGCAGACTGGACGCTCCTCGGATTGGGGTGCATCCCGGGAACGATGCTGATGGGGAGAATTCTGCCGGAAGTTGGACCGATGATCAAGGCAGCGCTAGCAGAGGAAGGCCCGAATTTAGCCAAAGATTTGTATACGGTTGGAGATATCAGCGACATTGTTTCGGATCTTACTACGCTTTTTGGGGGGCAGACCATCACCGACTACAACAATCCAAAGTCTGGCGTGCGTCAGAAATTCTTGGATGCAATTAATTATTACAGTACTGTTCAAAACGTTACGACGCCCAATACCAAAATGTGGCGACTCAGAGTGACCACATGACATATTCATTTGTTTAAATTCGGGCTCTCTTGAGATTACTTTGATGTGAAGCGAGAGTTGAGTGAAAGATAGAACCGTTTTTAGCGTCTGGTTTGTGCGACCCAAATATCGATTACGTCATATGGTATTTGCCGCGATAGTTGCATGTTTATATTACGCGGCGGCGTTTAGCTATTTTACCCCTTTCGTGCTATTGGCCATGCTGGCTATATGGAATGGAAAGTCTCTATGGGCCAGAGAAGGGAGTCTGATGCTACTGGTTGTTATCGTTACCAGCGTTGTGCTTTCTGCTGCAACAGTAAACAAGCTGCACATCGGAGGTCATCCAAACTTTTTGTGTTTTGGCTGCAGTTCCTTAGCAGACCATCGAAAAATACGCTGATACTAACCGCACTCGAGTGAAGGTGAGGGAGTTATGTCATACATTATTGGTGCAATCATTATCTGCACGGTTATCTATTGGGTGTTTTTCGCAGGGGGGATCATTACCTGGATTGCATGGACGCTCGTCGCATGCGTTGTTGTCCTGTGGGTTTTTAACTGGATCTATGGCCAGACGGACGAAGGCAAAGAGATGAATGCGCGTATCGACGAAGAAGAAAGAAAAATGCGGGTGGAGGCAGGCACCGAGGGGGAAAGTTCGACCGGGAACAAAATTATCTATCGTGCCCAGCGTCCGCGAATGAACTTTTCCGCCGTTATCGGCATGGACAAGATCAAGGCGGATATGCTCGCCGCCGGCAATAGCGTGAAGGCTCGCGGCAAGGGCAATGACCGTAACGGCATCATGCTCGACGGCGCCCCGGGTAACGGCAAGACCATGCTGGCCGAGGCGCTAGCAGGCGAAATGAAGCTGCCTTTCATTAAGGTTTCTTTTTCCGACATCGCCAGCCGTTGGATCAACCAGACGCCCGAGCAGCTGCGCAAGGTATTTGCCGATGCGAAGGCGCAGGCCCCTTGCCTGCTGTTCATTGACGAAATCGACAGCATCGTCCGCAACCGCAATAACATGACCGATGCCGGTGACAAGATCGATACCGTGAACGTGGCGCTGACCGAACTGGTCGACATCCGCAACAGCGGCGTGGTGGTCGTAGCCGCCACCAACAACCCTGACATGTTGGACCCGGCCGCGTACCGCGATGGCCGCTTTGACTTCAAGATTGAAATCACGGCGCCGGACATGCCCGCCCGCCTGGCGATATTCCACCAGACGATAGCAAAGTCCGATGTGCGCGTTCAGGTAAACGAAGAAGCGCTCAAGAGCATCATGCAGCGATGGGATGGGTTCTCTGCTGCACGGATCGACAACATTGCCAAGGAAGTTGTGGCGATCGTGAAGAAGCAAAGCTGCGTCGTGAATTACGATCTGCTGGCGAAAGCGCTACGGAACGTTCAAGGGCGAGCCGGCAAGCTGCCGACCACTGCCCTTTTTGTCAATGAACTGGCTCAGCCCGCTAAGGTTCGTGAGTTCCTTGAGCATCTGTCGGTTCGCATGTTGAAAATTGAGGAACTGGAGTCCTACGGCGGCAAGGTGCCGACGGGCTTGTTGTTCCACGGGCTGGCTGGCACCGGCAAGACCAGCGCAGCGATGGCGATTGCCAAGACTGCGGGCTGGAATTTTCTAAGCTATGCGGGCGCGGACTTCATCTCGAACCCGAAGAAGATCGAAGAAGCCTTCCGCAAGGCAGCAGACCTGCGCCCGTGCGTGATCTTCATCGACGAAGCGGATGGGCTGCTGGCTGATCGGGCGTATAGCCAGCACAGCGAAGTAACCAACAAGTTCCTGACGGTGATGGAAGGGACAGGCGGCAAAGTATCAGATGTGCTGGTCATCGCAGCGACCAACTACCCGGAAAAGATGGACGAAGCCGCACTGCGTGGTGGTCGTTTTACTGAAAAGGTGGAATTCCTGGCACTGGATGATGTGGAGATTGGCAAGAAGATTACCGACTGGCGCCATGGACTAAAGTTGCAAATCTCACCTGAACTGACAGACGACGTTCTGCTTGCGCTGCTAAATGGACTCGCGATTGCCGACATCATGGCAGTGTTGCAGCATGTTGTATCGGATGTCGCTGCCAGGCGTTTAATTGATAACGGAGATCCTGTCATTGGAAAAGATGATATCCAAATGGCGGCCAAGCGAGTCTTGGCATAGACGGGAAACCTTGTATCGGAAGTGCTTTGTTAATGGTGATGCCCCAGTTACGGGTTAGTCGAATTATGGGAACAACAGAACCCTTTGGCACGGGCTTAGCAATATTTTCAAAATACAACAATGTCATTTCCGGCTTTGCAACGCGTAGCAACGACCGATACAAGCAAATTGAGCACAACATGAGATCAATTCCACAAAGAATATTGTCTGTACGGGTAGAGTTTTGGGTCGCAATGGCCTCGCTGTTGATGATGCTACCGCAGGCCTTCGCGTCTTGGTGGGTTAGTTACCCTGTCGATAGCTACTGCAATAGCACTCCGGGTTGCAAAAAAATCAAAATTGCAGAGTTAACGCAGTCGAACGATGCCGGCACAAGATTCCGCGAAGAGTGGGTGGCTATTGTGTCAACCAAAGAACTTAACAAGGCGGGCCTGTCTGAGGACGACGTAAGGGATGGTTTGCAGCAACTGGCTGCAGCGCGATACAACAGGTTTGAGAAAATGATGTTCTTGCTTGATGATCCGTACATTGTCATCAGCGATCAAAGCAAGGGGCGACATACAAAATGATGCAACCTGACTGCATATTGCGAAAAACTTCTTTCGATCGGATGCTGAGTGGCTTGATCTCGTACTCTTGGCTGTTTATCTGTTTAGCCATGATCTGCGTTGCTTGCGAGGCAACGCACGGGGGGTTTGGTCCGGAAAAGAACTATGTTGCTTTTAAAATTTTGGCTTTCGGGTGGCCTTTGTGCCTAGCTAAAATGAGTGTACGAGCGACCCCCGATCTGTTCTCGTTTTTTATCGAGTTGGTTTGCCGTGCCTTTGTGGCCATCTACCCGATTTCTCTGTGGCTGTCCGGGGCGAGTGGATACCTGCTGTATAGCGCCATAGTCCCTTTCTCTGTGCTTGTTCTGTGCTGGGCGTACAACGCCGCATACAACGCCATTTATTTTGCGTCACGGCAGGAGGAACAATTCGCAATATGGGATGAGCAGCGTCGCATTGATTCGGTAAAGGCGCAATGCGCCGTCCCTGAAGAATACGACGATTCGACCTCGACGGTTACGAATGCAATTGTGCACAAAGCAGTCCGTCCGCGAATGAGTTTTTCGGACGTGATAGGCATGGACAAAATCAAGGTGGATATGCTCGCCGCCGGTAACAGCGTGAAGGCTCGCGGTACGGGCAATGACCGTAACGGCATCATGCTCGACGGCGCCCCAGGCAACGGCAAGACCATGCTGGCCGAGGCGCTGGCAGGCGAAATGAAGCTGCCTTTCCTTAAGGTATCTTTCGCCGACATCGCTAGTCGCTGGATGCATCAGACGACAGAGCAACTGAGCAAGGTATTTGCCGATGCGAAGGCGCAGGCCCCTTGCCTGCTGTTCATTGACGAAATCGACAGTATCGTCCGCAACCGCAATAACATGACAGATGCCGGCGACAAGATCGATACCGTGAACGTGGCGCTGACCGAACTGGTCGACATCCGCAACAGCGGTGTGGTGGTCGTAGCCGCCACCAACAACCCAGACATGCTGGACCCGGCCGCGTACCGCGATGGTCGCTTTGACTTCAAGATTGAAATCACGGCGCCGGACATGCCCGCCCGCCTGGCGATTTTCCGTCAGACGGTAGCAAAGTCCGACGTGCGCATGAAGGTAGACGAAGAAGCGCTCAAGAGCATCATGCTGCGCTGGGATGGGTTCTCTGCTGCGCGGATCGACAACATCGCCAAGGAAGTCGTGGCGATTGTGAAGAAGCAAAACTGCGTCGTGAATTATGATCTGCTGGCGGAAGCGCTGCGCAATGTTCAAGGCCGCGCCGGCAAGCTGCCGAGTACGGCCCTTTCGGTTGATGAACTGGCTCAGCCTGCTGCAGTTCGGGAGTTCATTGGACGACTGTCGGTTCGCATGTTGAAGATTCAGGAGATTGAAGCCTTCGGCGGGAAGGTGCCGACGGGCGTGCTGTTCCACGGGCCGGCTGGGACCGGCAAGACCAGCGCGGCAATGGCGATTGCCAAAACGGCGGGCTGGAATTTCCTGAGCTATGCGGGTGCAGACTTTATCTCTGACCCGAAGATGATCGAAGAAGCCTTCCGCAAGGCGGCAGACCTGCGTCCGTGCGTGATCTTCATCGACGAAGCAGATGGGCTGCTGGCTGATCGGGCGTATAGCCAGCACAGCGAAGTAACTAACAGGTTCCTGACGGTGATGGAAGGGACAGGCGGCAAAGTATCGGATGTGTTGGTCATCGCAGCGACCAACTACCCGGAAAAGATGGACGCAGCCGCACTGCGTGGCGGACGTTTTACCGAAAAGGTGGAATTCCTGGCTCTGGATGATGTGGAGATTGGCAAGAAGATCGCCGATTGGCGCCGTGGACTAAAGTTGCAAATCTCACCAGAACTGACAGACGACGTTCTGCTTGCGCTGCTAAATGGACTGGCGATTGCCGACATCATGGCAGTGTTGCAGCATGTTGTATCGGATGTCGCTGCCAGGCGTTTAATTGATAACGGAGATCCTGTCATTGGGACAGATGATGTCCTAATGGCGGCCAAGCGAGTCTTGGCATAGACGGGAAATCTTGTATCGTAAGTGCTTTGTTAATGGTGATGGCCCAGTTAGGTGTTAGTCAAATTATGGGAACAGAAACCCCTTTGGCACGACAACATCGCCAAGGAAGTTGTGGCGCTCGTGAAGAAGCAAAGCTGTGTTGTGAATTACGATCTTCAGGCGAAAGCGCTGCGCAACGTTCAAGTCCGCGCCGGTATGCCGACTACGGCCCTTTTTGTCAATGAACTGGCTCAGCCTGTCGCAGTTCGGGAATTCATTGAACGACTGTAGGTTCGCATGTTGAAGATTCAGGAGATTGGAGCTTTCGGCGGGACGATGCCGATGGGCGTGCTGTTCCACGGGCCGGCCCTGACCGACGACGTTCTGCTTGGCCTGCTGAACGGGATGGCAATCGCCGACTTCATGGCGTTGCTGCCGTTGGCAGTGTCGGATGTCGCATCACGGAAATTGATCAGTGGAGATAACCAAGAAATTGGCGAAGAAGACATATGTAATGCAGCAAAGTGCATTTCCGATTAGCGTGGATGATGTCAATTGAGATTAACGGATTCATAAGAACATCCCCGTCGACAAAAGCCTTTTGGTTGACGGGGGCATGTTGTGCATTGGATCGGACGATTAAAGTGTCTACAATAATTCTGACCAATTTCTCGGCCCGATATTTGAACAACTGATTCCCTTCTTTTACTTATAGTGGGGAATTAGTTGTTTAAAGTGACGCAAAAAAATTTATTGTCCCAATATTAACGTTTTATTCTTATTTGCATAATTGGTCGTTGGTTTATGCTACCAATCTTCCATGAATAGGAGCCGAATAGTCCGAAGAACGATGGGGTTGAGTCAGCATTTTGATAGATGACTTCGGCATTGCGTGGCAAAGTTACATCAAGCGTCCCATTTATTGTGACGCCAATACTTTCAAGCTGTTTCTTTCCGTCAGCTGTCAACTCTGGTGAAGCAATTGTTGTTATTCCGTTCTTGTTTGTGGTTACCGTTAAGACGCCCAGAATATCCAACGGTTTGTACGGCTGAATTTTTCCACCCATTTCTATTGCATAACGCCCACTACCGATATAACTTGCGCTTTTCACCTGAGGTTCTCTAGCTATTTTGCTGGCATAGTTTCTCAGGTCGGCATCGTCTTTGCTCGCTAAACGGCCCGATTGTTTTATCTCCATTGCAGCCATAATATTAGCTACAGTCCCAGAGAATTGATAGGTGTAACTGCTATTCTGATCAAAATCTATTTTTGCCGCAAATTTCTCAGGAACATAGCACCCCGCAATTGCTAAGGCTGCTATGCAGGAGAACACCAATGTTTTGCTATTCATGAATGGGCTTCTTTGGTTAAGCAAAAACAAACTATTGTTTTACCAATTGAATTATATATTTTTGTTAGATATGATAATTTGCACCGATCACATCAACAAAAAATTCTCTATATATTTCTCTATGTTGAATTTTTCTTCGTCAAGAATAACGAGATAGTTTTGCATTTTTCCATTAACGGACACGACAATCAAATTCTTTGACTTTATCGCTGCCAAAATTGCTTCTGTACTGATGAGTATACATATAGTCTATATTATGGTAAATAAAACGCACCACGACAGAAGTATTTCAGTTGTTTGCATGCAACGTCCTTGGCAAGTCATTAACAGGTCGTCGAAAAACTAGCGGATACACCCTTCCATTTTCGAATGAGCAAAAATGGGCTGTTTCAGCAAGGCGTTGTTGCATGGATAGCTGTGAGCCCTGATAAACTATACCAAATCCAGTTACCTGCCACGACCCCGCCCATGTCCAACAAGCACAACGACAGGGTGTTGTTGTATGGATACCGCTGAGAGAAAAGAATTTCCTTTCCCCACGAGGCTTATGAAGTCTTTTGCAAACAGCGGACGAAATTTTGGCACTCGGCATTCAGCATGCAGTTGAGCACGGCTACCCCGACAGCGACTTCGGAACGTTGGCCTGCTGAGTTTCGGGCGCGCAGACCGGGACCAATGATCGCCTTATAGCGGCCTATCGTTGTCTCGACCAGAGATCGACGGCCGTAGCCGGTCCGCTTCTGCCAGCCGAGCCGGCTTTTGGCCTCCATTAATATAGGGCTCATCCAAGGCCGTAACCATTAAAAATGGACCTGGCTCCATTGATCATATCAACAATGCTTGGCACTCAGCGCCGAGCACGTAAAGTACTCAGACAAAGGAATGGAAAATGAAAATCGCAAACGGATTGTATGGAATCAAAATCTTCTCCGGCTCTCGTGACACCAATCCCGCCGGCGGCGCTGTTGTCGCCATCCGAGACGGATCTTTGAATGGCGGCGATTCGAGCTGCGGCTATCAGGGAAAAATCGAGCCACGCGGCGCCGGCGACAACGGAACTCTCCAGGTGCAAGGCACGATCACTATGCAGCACTGGAACAATGCCGTAGCGCCGGTTATCCCCGGGGCGACACTCTGCAAGATTGAAATCTCCGGCAAGTACGACCCGAAAAACTGCTCGATGATACTCGAAGGCCGCGCAACGAACCCCTATGCCAGCCTTCGGGTTGAAGCGACCCGGATCGGAAATCTGGTCGAATGATACAGGAACAAGTGTTTCATTCTTCTGATGGGCGTTGTTGCATGGATACATGCGGGTCCAAATATACAGCGCCGAATCCGGTGACCTGCCACAACACCGCTCATGCCCAACAAGCACAACGATAACCGCCGACACACATTCCGAAGATGAAATTCCAGGCGCGGAACTGGCAGGAGTAAGACGCAGGGCTCCGGCGTCGTAGCAGCTTGACGTTATGGGTAACGGATACGACCATGACCGACTGGCAGGCAGCGCCAAGGCGCACGTCCGGCGGATAGCCCTGTTATTCAGATCTGGCCATCGAAACGGGTTGATGTTGCGTCTCGCATTTCACCTGCCGTTGCGTCAAACCGAAGGACTGATGGCCTCGATTTTTGAGTTGCTGGAAGTTCCGCTCTGCGTCAGTGGTAAGAGAGCGGCGTTCTTCCGTCTCCGAGCTATCTGCGGAGAATGACTCCCATGGCTCATAATCTGGGAGTGCCCGATGACCACCGCACAGCCTTGCCGTTGAACGTATCGCAGCGCCGTAGAGTGGCAAGCCATTTTTGTCCGGTTTGATGACAGGAGACTGGCCCAGTTACATGTTAGTCGAATGATGGGAACTCCGACAGAAACCCCTTTGGATCGGACTTAGCCACATTTCCAGAATGCAAGAACGTCATTCACAGCCTTGTAACGCGTAACAACGACCGATTCAGGCAAATTGGAGCGCAACATGAAGTACCTACCACAAAGATTTTTGGACGTTCGGATCGAGCACTGGGCAGCCTTGCTGTCGCTGGTCATGGCGTTGCCGGCTGCGTTCGGCCATATGTTTGGCGGACCGAATCAAGAGATGTGCACGAGAACTCCTGGATGCGAAAAAATCAATGTCATTGATGATGCGCAGTCTGTCGATAACGGCAACAAGTCTCGGCAGGTGTGGCAGGTAACGGTTTCCGCTGCCGACCTGGATCGTCAGGGTATTTCTGCGGAGGATGTCCGCCGTGCAATACAAGAGAAAGCCTCTGCAGAGTTTAGTGATGTGGCGAAGTTCTTCTGCTTGATTGCAGACCCGTACGTAGAAATTGTTCAGGACCAAGCAGCCCCGCATCACCATTCGCACCATAAGAAAGGCAAAAAACATGTCTAAGCCCAACTGTGAGTATCAGGCAACTGAAGTTGATCAAAGCGTCGATAGCCTGATGGGAGGGACTATGCTCTTTTCCCTTGGCGCTACGGCATGGATTTCGTATCTACTACATCAAGGTGAGACATTCACCCCTACTGGGAATCCATACCTGTTTGGACTCATGACGTTGATGTACCCGTTATGGCTTGCCCGCATGACGGTGTGCGGTGAGAAATATGCTTTGCTGGCATTACAGGGCCTTGCTATCCGGGCGTTTGCTTTTGTTTACCCGTATGCCTTGTGGGTTTCTGGTGTCAGAGGGTATGCCTTCTGTAGCGTAGCTATCCCGTTTGGGATTGTCGCTTTCTATTGGGCATACAACACTGTATGTCTCATGGTTTTTCCCCCCGATGAAACGGAATATGTTGCTAGACGTGCGGAAGTTGGGAGCATAGGGAACGCCGCCGATGCCGCGAAAAATGCGGATATTGCACATAAAGCAGTTCGTCCGAGGATGACATTCTCCGACGTAGTCGGCATGGACAAAATCAAGGTGGATATGCTCGCCGCCGGTAACAGCGTGAAGGCTCGCGGCACGGGCAATGACCGTAACGGCATCATGCTCGACGGCGCCCCAGGCAACGGCAAGACCATGCTGGCCGAGGCACTGGCAGGGGAAATGAAGCTGCCTTTCCTCAAGGTATCTTTTGCCGACTTCGCCAGCCACTGGATCAACCAGACGCCAGAGCAGCTGCGTAAGGTATTTGCCGATGCGAAGGCACAGGCCCCTTGCCTGCTGTTCATTGACGAAATCGACAGTATCGTCCGCAACCGCAATAACATGACCGATGCCGGCGACAAGATCGAAACCGTGAACGTGGCGCTGACCGAACTGGTCGACATCCGCAACAGCGGCGTGGTGGTTGTAGCAGCCACCAACAACCCGGACATGTTGGACCCGGCCGCGTACCGCGATGGTCGCTTTGACTTCAAGATTGAAGTCACTGCGCCGGACATGCCCGCCCGCCTGGCGATTTTCCGTCAGACGGTAGCAAAGTCCGACGTGCGCATGAAGGTAGACGAAGAAGCGCTCAAGAGCATCATGCTGCGCTGGGAGGGGTTCTCTGCTGCGCGGATCGACAACATCGCCAAGGAAGTCGTGGCGATCGTGAAGAAGCAAAACTGTGTCGTGAATTACGATCTGCTGGCGAAAGCGCTGCGCAATGTTCAAGGCCGCGCCGGCAAGCTGCCGAGCACGGCCCTTTCGGTTGATGAACTGGCTCAGCCTGCCGCAGTTCGGGAATTCATTGGACGACTGTCGGTTCGCATGTTGAAGATTCAGGAGATTGAAGCCTTCGGCGGGAAGGTGCCGACGGGCGTGCTGTTCCACGGGCCGGCTGGGACCGGCAAGACCAGCGCGGCAATGGCGATTGCCAAAACGGCGGGCTGGAATTTCCTGAGCTATGCGGGTGCGGACTTTATCTCTGACCCGAAGAAGATCGAAGAAGCCTTCCGCAAGGCGGCAGACCTGCGTCCGTGCGTGATCTTCATCGACGAAGCGGATGGTCTGCTGGCCGATCGGGCGTACAGCCAGTACAGCGAAGTAACCAACAAGTTCCTGACGGTGATGGAAGGGGCAGGCGGCAAAGTATCAGATGTGTTGGTCATCGCAGCGACCAACTACCCGGAAAAGATGGATGCAGCCGCACTGCGTGGCGGCCGCTTTACCGAGAAAGTGGAGTTCCAGGTACTGGACGATATCGAAATCAGCAAGAAGATCATCGACTGGCGCCGTGGATTGAAGTTGCAGGTTGCGCCGTCGTTGACCGATGACGTTCTGCTGGGTCTGCTGAATGGACTGGCGATCGCCGATATAATGGCGGTGCTGCAACAGGTCATATCGGATGTGGCGGCCCGGAAATTGATCAGTGGAGACAACCAAGAAATTGGCGAAGAAGACATACGTAATGCAGTAAAGCGCATTTCTAGTCCTGATTCGCCCCAGTGTTGGAGTTGACCCCGAAGTAGTGCATTTGATTGCGGTGGTACTGACAACTTGACTAGCAAAAATACACTTGGCATTTTTTGGGGCTGAATTCGTTCTGATTCGAGGGTGCTCCTCGGTTTCAGGCCGCAACTCGGGTGTAAGTGACCATTTGCCTCATTTGGAAAGCCTGTGCGCGAGCAGTACGATAGTCAGACCGACTGAGTTTACGCGCAACGTGCGAAGTGGCACCCAGGTCACTGCAAACCTCCTGCGAAGTCACGAATGTCATTTGTTGTTTCTCTGGAAATAGTTACCCATCTGGTTTTGATTTTTATCAAGATACATCGACTAATATCAGCGATTCCCCTGAAAGTCGTCTAACTTCAACGCCTTAAAAACATGTGCATCGATATTTGCGATCTGCAATTCTTTGCATTAAGTTTGTGAATTGAAAATTTCAAATAGTTTGAAATGTCGTTCATATTAATATGAGCTTTGCACATTAACTAGGTGAATAAATTGAGAAAATTTATTATCGCGATCATGTGCGCCTCACTCATGGGGTGCGCTGGAATGTCACTGTCTGGGATGTCAAAATGTCTGACTTGCTCAGGCACGCCGTTCAATTGGCAAGATGTGCAGCAAATCAAACAAGGAATGACCACGAGACAGGTCACAGACATCCTGGGGCAGCCGTATTCGACCACAAGCGCAGGCAACCGCGTTACCGATACCTGGGTGGAAGTCAACGGATTGACGATGAAGTCGAAGAGCGTGGAAATCACGTTCGTCAACGGCAAGGTTTATAAGGTACCGGTGGTTCCCTCTGGATCCAACTGATTGTGCAAAAGCAAATGGTTAAAGTACTTTAAATATAACGCAAGAATCATTTTTCGACTTCAATGAATACTTTCCGATGTAGTTGAAAAATGAATAGGGCTGAACCAGCTGCATGGCAGTAATCGATTAATTATTTGGCATGAAATCTAACGGTGGAGACGAACATGCAATGTGATAAGTGTGGCTCTGAAAACACGCAAAGACTAGAAGTGGCATTCGAGTCGGGCACAAACGACATCAATACAAAAAGTCATACTGCCGGGGTAGCCAGTATCACCGGTGCATTAGGAATTGGCGGATCGGTCACAAAAACATCCGGCATCTCACAGTCCGTCTTGGCTCAAAAAGTTTCACCGCCGCTGAAAAAGTCTTACAAGTGGCCCTCCATATCTGTCATTGTGGGGTTGCTCTGTTTCTCCAGCACAAGTATTTTTCCGATTGGAATCCTGTTGGTCGCAGTTGGCGGTTTGCTGATAACAAAAGCCGCAAAATTCAATAACAACGTCTGGCCGGCGCAATACCAATACTGGCAAGAAAGCTGGGTATGCCACAAGTGCGGGAACATCTACCACCATGCCTAACTGGCCGTTGAAAAAAGATTTTTGGCATAGCAAATAGACGAGAAACTGTCATTTCCATCTCGAAATAGGCTAAATTTTAATCAAATTTTGGCTATTTTTTGTGAAAATTAGCTCGATTGAGCAATGTTTTAGGCATCGAAAATGGTTTTTCTATTGCCTACTAAAGGCTACCGGACTGAACGGTCCCATTAGTACTTCCCCGTCAACCCCAGCCACAGATGTTGGGGTTGATTCTGTTATGCATACAGATGGGGGCTGATAACTTAATTAGCAAAAATGCTTTTGGCAGAATTCAGGTTCGGATTTGGTCTTAATCGAGGTTTCACCTCAATTTCAGGGGGGGGGCCTTGCATCTTGCGGCATCCGCCACCGATGTTTTACAGGCAAGGGCTCCAGCGTATTGATCTGGTACGTGTAAGCCTGGGCAGCGCCCTCATCGTTCACCTCAATACGCTCCTGAAAAGTCAGCGTATCCTCGTTGAGCGAGACTGAATCCGCATCGATGTACACCGTAATACCCAGCGTCGGAATATCGTTTGCCACAGCCCAATTGGTCGCCCCGGCTTTCGCAGAGAACATCAGCACTGCGACCGATGCCAGCTAGTACCGTTTGATGAACATATGCACGCCTCCATGTGAGCTCAGGTAGCCAACTAAAAAGCCCAATAATCGTTACTTATAGTATGGAAATTAAAGGTGTTGCTGCACCAATCCACATGAAGATTGCTTGAGTACCACACAACCAGCGGGCAAAGCTACAGCAGCTCTTAAATCTAGAGCTGCTGTGTTGATCTAGTGGGTTCAGTACCCTATTTCTTTCGTTCTTGGTGCGCCCCCGCAAGGCGCCGAATGTTGCGCGAGATCCAGTGCAGGACAGGCATCGGCCATGTGACCCAGGCGAATCCGTTTTGCAAGCCTTGCAGGAAGGCAACCCACAAGCGGGCACGTTCTTCGTCATCTTCGCGGCGCATGTTGTTCTCCTCTAGGAGGCCACTCGACACCACCACTGTACCTCGGTTCTGCAAAAGAACCAGAATCGAAGTCGGACACAGGTATCTCGCCGGCAGGCGAAAGCGCCTCCGGTTCCTGGGGGGGGCAGGCGTCCGGGGGCCATGGCGTTAGCCGACGGTCATCCACAGATTATGTGGATAATGGTGAGGGTAGGTCCCCCCGGTGTTAGGGTAGTTGTCGTGTCTTCAGATGAAATAAATTCACTGTCCGGGGGCGGGGAAAGATTTTGTCGTGGCGCGTTACTCACCCGAACACCGGGATGCTTTGCTGAAGAAATTGTT
>Ga0326727_10005500_pt1 | contig 36131 bp, 44 predicted proteins | sample MB2enrmetagenome_FD_207643 | JGI IMG/M metagenome (GOLD analysis project Ga0326727, IMG submission 207643) | Lab enriched peat soil microbial communities from McLean, Ithaca, NY, United States - MB29MY | ecosystem: Environmental > Terrestrial > Soil > Wetlands > Peat | place: USA: New York...
GTAATCTGCTCGCCCAGCCACATGATGAAGGCCGTGCCCGTGGTCAGCGTCAGCACCGTCATCAGGTTGAAGGCCATCCCAGGATGAAGCACCATGCCGCCCCGGGTGAGCATGAACGCGATGCCGATCGACTGGATCATTCCCAGAAGAATCGTCATGTAGCGGGTCCACTGGGTGATCTTGCGCCGGCCCAGCTCGCCTTCCTTCTGGATGCGCGCCAGCGGCTCATACACAACGGTTAGCAGCTGAAAGATGATCGAGGCCGTAATGTAGGGCATGATGCCCAACGCAAAGACGGTCATGCGGCGCAGGTTGCCGCCGCCGAACAGGTTCATCAAGCCCAGAGCGGAACCGCCCTGCTGGTCAAACATACGCTCCAGCATCTTGGTATCGACGCCAGGCGTGGGAATCCAGGCACCCAGGCGATAAACGGCCAGAATGCCCAGCATGAACAGCACCCGCTTGCGCAGATCGGGAATCCGGAAGATATTAAGAAACTTCTCAAGCATGATTGGTTATCCGCTTCAGGCGTTTGCCGCCACTCGAATCTTTACCTTTGACCATCTTACCCGCGCAGGCCGTTGTATGTCCTACTCAATCCCGCTGGGTGCCCCCGGTCTCGATTTTGAAACCGGGGAAACCAAATTCTACTTCTTCACCTTGGCAACCAGTTTTCCCTCGGGCGCTTCGGTTTCGCCGCCCAGAACCACAGCCTTGCCGCCGGCCTTTTCGATCTTCTCGATCGCGGACTTGGAAAACTTGTGCGCATGGATGGTGAGCGCCGTGGTCAACTCGCCGGAGCCGAGAATCTTGATCAGAGCCTTCTTGCTCGACGATAGGCCCAGCTTCTTGTAATCCTCCAGGCCAATCTCCGTGATGGACTTGCCTGCAATCTGCTCCATGAGCCGATCCAGGTTCACCACCGTGTATTCGGTGCGGAAGATGTTGGTGAAGCCGTGCTTGGGCATGCGGCGATGCAAAGGCATCTGGCCGCCTTCAAAACCGCGCATCAGATGCGCGCCTGAACGCGAACCCTGGCCCTTGTGGCCGCGCGTCGAAGTCTTGCCCATGCCGGAGCCCATGCCCCGGCCCACGCGCTTGCGCCCACTGTTGGCCTTCTTGGGCGCGCGCAGATTCGATAGATTCCTTGCCATTTTTCCCTCGCTGTAGCGCCGGCCGGATTGGATTCCCGCCGACTCGCGTTATTAAATCAGTGAACAGCAGACAGTAAACAGTTGAAGCGCTTAATCAGCAAGAACATCTGTTAGCTGTTAGCTGACCGCTGCTAGCTGCTCCTAGTCTTCCAGGATGCGAACCAGATGCGGAATAGCCTTGACCATGCCGCGGATGGATTCGTTATCCACGCGCTCGACGATCTGGTTCATCCGCGTGAAGCCCAAGCCCTTCAGCACCAGCCTCTGCTTGGTGGGCCGGGAGTTCTGGGAGCAATAGTACTGAATGCGAATTTTCTTCGGTTCCGCCATGTCTTAGATCTCCTCCGCCGTCTTGCCGCGCATATTGGCCACTTCGGCCCGGTCGCGCAGTTGCATCAGGGCGCTGAAGGTGGCCTTGACGACATTGTGGGGGTTAGGCGAACCAATGCTCTTGGTGAACACGTTCTGCACCCCGGCCGAAGTCATCACAGCGCGCACAGCGCCGCCGGCAATTACGCCGGTGCCTTCGGGAGCCGGCTTCAGCAGCACTTCTCCGGCGCCGAAACGGCCCACGACCAGATGCGGAATCGTGGTCTCGGTCAGGTTGACCTTGATCAGATTCTTCTTGGCCGCCTCGATCCCCTTGCGGATCGCCTGGGGAACTTCCTTGGCCTTGCCCGCGCCGTGGCCCACCACGCCCGCGGCGGGATCACCCACCACCACCAGCGCGGCAAACGACATGTTCTTGCCGCCCTTGACCACCTTGGTCACGCGGTTGATGGACACCACCTGATCCTTCAGGTTGTACTGATTGGCATCGAGTTTCTTCTTCAACGTCATCATTGCTCTCTCATCTCTTTTGAGCTAACAGCTAACAGCCTGCAGCTTACAGTTCCCAGATAATGACAGCTTCTAAACTCTTCACTGTCCGCTGTTAGCTGTCTGCTGCTTTACTAGAACTCCAGGCCCGCCTCGCGAGCTGCATCGGCCAACGCCTTGATGCGCCCGTGATAGAGGTAGCCGCCGCGATCGAAGACCACCTTCTTGATGCCCTGCTTCACGGCCTGCTCGGCCACGGCCTTGCCAATCTCCTTGGCCGCCGCCACGTTGCCGCCGGTCTTCAGCTTCAGCGCCATCGTCGAGGCCGAAGCCAGCGTCTCGCCCTTCTGGTCGTCGATCACCTGCGCGTAAATGTGATTCAGCGAGCGGTAGACATTCAGCCGCGGCCTTTCGGCGGTACCTGCCATCTTCTGGCGGATGCGCGCGTGAATGCGCTGGCGGATTGCGTTTCTCTTGTTCAGCGTGATCATGGTCTCTCGTTCCTATCGGCGGAACCGCCCTGCGGTTCCGTTCGGTTGATATTCAGCTAACAGTTGTCAGCTAACAGCGAACAGCTTCATCAGTCTGCCAGGACTGTAAGCTGCCAGCTGTTAGCTGTCAGCTTACTTCGCGCCCGTCTTGCCGGCCTTCTTCTTCAGCTTCTCGTCCGAGTAGCGCACGCCCTTGTTCTTGTAGGGATCGGGCTTGCGCAGCGAACGCATGTCGGCAGCCACCTGGCCTACCTTCTGGCGGTCAATGCCGCTGACGGTCAGGTGAAGCTGTTTGGGATCGACGGCCACCTCAATGCCCGAGGGCAGCGGAAACTCGATCTGATGCGAATAACCCAGGGTGAAGACCACCGTGCCCTTGCCCTTCAACTCCGCGCGGTAGCCGATGCCCACAATGTCCAGCTCGCGCTTCCAGCCCTTGGTCACGCCTTCGACCGCGTTGGAAACCAGCGAGCGCGTCAGCCCGTGCATGGCAGACTGGCTGTCATTCTCGCGGTTGACGTGCAGAACGCCGTCCTTGGTTTCAAGCGTAATGCCAGGGGCGATCAGCGCCGAGACCGTGCCCTTGGGGCCCTCGACCACAACCGTATTGCCCTCGACCTTATACTTGACGCCCGCGGGCAGCGGGATAAGCTTCTTTCCAATACGCGACATTGAATCAATCCTTCTATGTGGCTTGCGAGTCCCGAAGAAACAGCTTACAGCTAACAGCTTTCAGCAAGCAGTTGCCGGCTTTCATGTTCCATCGTTCCACTGCAGCCCGTAAAACAGCTAACAGTTATTAGCTGACAGCTAACAGTTTTCAGTTCTTAACTGATAGCTGTTAGCTGTCCGCTGTTAGCTGCCGTTACCAAACTTCGCAAAGCAACTCGCCGCCCACGCCTTCGCGGCGCGCCTGACGACCGGTCATCACGCCCTTGGGCGTGGTGAGGATGCAGATGCCAAGACCGCCCTGGACGCGCTTGATCTCGTCGTGGGCAACGTAGACGCGGCAGCCGGGGCGCGAAATACGCGCCAGATCCCGGATCGCCGCTTCCTGGCCGCCGTACTTCAGGTACACGCGGAGAACCGGCTTGCCTTCTTCTTCCTGAGTCTTGTAGTTCGAGATGTAGCCCTCTTCCTTGAGGATGCGGGCAATCTCGGTCTTCAGCTTCGAAGCCGGAACATCCAGCTTCTGATGACGCGCCCGGATCGCATTCCGGATCCGCGCCAGAAAATCGGCTACTGGGTCGGTCAAACTCATTCCTTCTCCTTCATTCCCCGTTCGCTCCCCTTGTATGGGAGAACCTGCGGGAATGTCCTCTTTGCAGCGAACAGCCAACAGCGAACAGCTATCAGTTTTCAGTTCCCTGCAGTTCTACTTCCGCCATCTTCCAACAGCCTCGGAGCAAACAACTGTTAGCTGTTAGCTGCCAACTGTCGGCTAAACAGCTACCAGCTCGACTTGACGACGCCGGGAATCTCGCCCTTGAGCGCCAGCCCACGGAAGCACAAACGGCAGATGCCGAACTTCCTCAGAAACCCCCGCGGTCGTCCGCAGAGTTTGCACCGGTTGTGCTTGCGGGAGCTGAACTTCGGCTTCCGCGCGTCCTTCACCCTCTTTGCAGTAGTTGCCATAAACCCTCTTCAACAGCGGCTACTAGCTTCTAGCTACTAGCTACTAGCTCGTTCCTTGCTCAACGCATTTCCATGCTTTCAGAACAAGCCTGATTGTTTTGCCTCAGTTGCCGGTTTCCCCTCGTTCAAGCTGAAGGCTAGAAGCTGGCAGCTAAAAGCTGTTCTTACGCGCCCTGCCGGAAAGGCATTCCAAAGTGGCGCAACAGCGCCCTCGCCTGGTTGTCGTCCTTCGCCGTGGTGACGATGGTGATGTTCATTCCCTTCAGCTTCTCCACCTTGGAGTAATCGATCTCCGGGAAGATCAGCTGGTCACGCAGGCCGAGCGTATAGTTGCCGCGCCCGTCAAAGCTCTTTGTCGACACGCCGTGGAAATCGCGCACCCGCGGCAGCGCCGTTGAAATCAGCCGGTCCAGAAACTCGTAAGCCTTCTCGTTGCGCAAGGTCACCATCGCGCCGATTGACATGCCCTCGCGAACCTTGAAGGCGGCAATCGACTTCTTCGCCTTGGTGGTCACCGGCTTCTGCCCGGTGATCGCCGCCAGATCGGCCACCAGCGGGTCCAGCAGCTTGGTGTTCTGCGTGGCCTCGCCCAGCCCCATGTTGATGACGACCTTCTCCAGCTTCGGCACCGCCATCGTGTTCTCAAGCCCCAGCTCTTTTTGAAGAGCCGGCTTGATCTGCTTGTAATACTTCTCTTTCAGTCTTGCAGCCATTGTGCTCTGCTCTCTTTCTTCCGGCGCCCGGAGTGGCGATCAGGCCGTTTACCGTTGCGGAAGGGGTTCTCCGGCCGGCTTCGCGCGCCTTGCGCTCTCGCCGCTCCGGCTTTGGGTCCCGCTACTTGTTTTTGGTCGGCAGCGGCTGCCCGCACTTCTTGCATATGCGGACTCTGACGTCGCCTTCGGTCTTTGTGCCCACCTTGGCCGGCCCGCAGTTAGGACAAACCAGTACGACATTCGAAACATTGATGGGCGACTCCTGCTCGGCAATTCCGCCCTTGGTCCGCTGTCCCTGCTTGCTCGAAACCGTCTTCTTGACCACGCGCACATGCTCGACCAGCACCGTCCCCTTGTCGGGAAAAACGCGCAGCACGCGGCCTGTCTTGCCGTTGTCCGCGCCCGTGAGGACCTTGACCGTATCGTTGCGATGAATATTCAAACTCGGCATCTCTTCTCCAAGAACAGCTAACAGTTCTCAGCTTTCAGCTAACAGTTAGCAGCTTTTCAACTGTCTGCTGTTAGCTGTCTGCTGTCCACTGCTTCTACACAACTTCCGGGGCCAGCGAAACGATTTTCAAAAACTTCTTGTCGCGCAGTTCGCGAGCCACCGGCCCGAAAACGCGCGTGCCCACCGGTTCATGATTGTCGTCAATCACCACGGCGGCGTTTTCATCGAAGCGAATGTAACTACCGTCGCGACGCCGATGCGGCAAGCGCGTGCGGACGATGACCGCCTTCACGACCTTGCCCTTCTTCACCGTGCCGTCGGGTGAAGATTCCTTCACCGCGGCGGTCACGACGTCGCCCAGCCCGGCACTCCTGCCCAAGCCTCCGCCCAAAGGATTGATCACTTGCAGCTTGCGCGCGCCGGAGTTGTCGGCCACCGCGAGCATGGTTCTCATTTGCACAGCCATGGGTTCTTCTCCTTACTCGCTCTCGCGCAAGTCAGCAACCTTCGGCGCTTCTTCCTCGAGTTGACCGAGGGCCGAGCGCCTGACAATTTCTTCCAGAGTCCACCGCTTGAGCTTGCTCAGCGGACGGGTCTCGCGGATACGCACCACATCGCCCATCCGCGCCGAACTCTGCTCGTCGTGGGCATAAAACTTCTTCGTCGAGCGCACAATTCGCTTGTACTTCGCATGCGCCTTGCGCATCTCGACCTCGACCACAATGGTCTTCTGCATCTTGGTCGAAACCACCTGACCAACCTTTTCGTTCCGTCGCGCGCCAACGGCTGCCGGCGCTTGCACCGCTTCTGTCGTCGTCATGGCTTAGCGGGCTCCCTTCTTGGCTTCCGCTTGAGCATCCGTGGCCTCGCCGTGGAGGCCCAACTGGCGCTCGCGGGCCACCGTCTTGATTTGGGCGATCTCCTTGCGCATCTGGCGGATCTTCTTCACTCCGTCGTTCTGCCCCAGCGAGACCTGAAAGCGAAGCCGGAACAGCTGCTCGGAGGTTGTCCTCTCCTGATGTGCCAGTTCCTGGTCGCTCAAACTGCGAATCTTTTCGAGTTCCATCGTGTTTCTCTCTCCAACCAGCCGCTAGCTTCTTGCCTCTAGCTTCCAGCTTGTTTCCTGTACGTGCCGTCCGTCAGCCTTCGCTCATCCAACACCCAGCTGAAAGCTGGAAGCTGGCCTTACTTGGCAGCGGCCACAATCTTTTCAGCTCCCGGCCGCATCACGAATTTCGTGAGCAGCGGCAGCTTGTTCGACGCCAGGCGCATGGCTTCCCGCGCCGTCACCGGGTCCACGCCTTCCATCTCGAAGATGATCTTGCCCGGCCTGACTACCGCAACCCAATGGTCCAGTGCGCCCTTGCCCGAGCCCATGCGGACTTCGGCCGGCTTCTTGGTGATCGGCTTGTCCGGGAACAGACGCAGCCAGATCTTTCCGCCGCGCTTGATGAAACGGGTCATGGCGATGCGGCTGGCCTCGATCTGCCGGTCAGTGATATAGCCGCACTCCATAACGCGCAAACCATATTCACCGAAGGAAATCGACGAGCCGCGCCACGCCTTGCCGCGCCTCTTGCCCTTCTGCTGCTTCCGGAACTTCACCTTCTTTGGCATCAACATAGCGAAACCCTCAAATCATAAGCTGACAGCTCACAGCCAACAGCTAACAGTTTTCTCTCTGGCAAATAAGACAACCAGTTCAATCCCAGCAGGCTTCTATCAACTGTTAGCTGTTCGCTGTCAGCTGATAGCTGCCCCTAAAATACCGACGTCGGCACCGGCTGCGCCTGCACTTGACGGTGCTTCTGCTCGAAAATGTCGCCGCGATAAATCCACGCCTTGACGCCGATAACGCCATACGTCGTATGCGCCTCGGTGAAGCCGTAATCGATGTCGGCGCGCAGAGTGTGCAGAGGCAAACGGCCCTGCAGATACCACTCCGAGCGGGCGATCTCGTTGCCGTTCAACCGGCCCGAAACCCGCACCTTGATTCCCTTGCAGCCGAACCGCAGCGCCGAGTCCACGCTCTTGCGCATCGCGCGGCGGAAGCTGACGCGCTTCTCCAGTTGCAGGGCGATATTCTCCGAGACAAGCTGTGCATCCAGCTCCGGCTTGTTCACTTCCACGATGTCGATAAACACATCGCGGCTGGTGCGCTTGCCGAGTTCGGTCTTGAGCTTCTCGATCTCTGCGCCCTTGCGGCCGATTACAATTCCCGGCCGCGCGGTGCGGATGATAAAGCGCAGCTTGTTGCCCGGCCGCTCGATTTCAACCGAACTGACGCCAGCTGCCTTCAGCTTGTCGCGCAGCTCAGCCTTGAGCTTCACGTCCTCGACCAGGAGATTGTCATAGTCGCGCTCGGTGAACCAGCGCGAACGCCACGGCTTGTTCACTCCCAGCCGGAATCCGTAAGGATGGACTTTCTGTCCCATATGCTTTTCCTCAAAACCCTTCAGGCCTGTTACTCGGCCTTCTTCTTGGTTGCCTTCGGCGCCGCCTTCGGCTCCGCTGTCTTCTTCTTCGCTGCCTTCGGCGCTGCCGCCTTCGGCTCCTCGATCTTCGCCTTGCTTGCCTTCGGCGCAACCTTCGTCTGCTCGGCCTTCGTCTTGGCTGCCTTCGGCGCCGCCGCCGGCTCTTCCACCTTGGTCACCAGACCCTTGGCGGCTTCGCGCTCGGCCACTGAAAGCACAATGTGCGTCAGCCTGCGCTGGTAGCGGAAGGCGCGGCCCATGGGGGCGGGACGGATGCGCTTCATGCGCGGACCGTCGTTGGCCAGGGCCAGCTTGACGTAGAGGTTATCCACATCCAGATCAACACCCTGCTCGCCGGCCACATACTTGGCGTTATCCAACGCCGAGGTCAACAGCTTGTGTATCACAGGGGCGATGCGCTTCTTGGTGAAGGCCGCCGTCTCCAGCGCCTCCTGAACCCCCCGGCCCTTGATCAGATCGAGTACCAGCCGCGCCTTTTGCGGCGACACGCGCTGGAACTTGGCCTCGGCCCGGTATTCCTTTGTCTCGACTGCCATTGGTATGTCCTCAAATCAGCTACCAGCTTCTAGCCACTAGCTTCTAGCTTGTCCCGCTTCCACATGAGCTTCTGCCCCGACGATATCTAGCGAAAGGCTAGAAACTGAGAGCTGAAAGCTGCCTTTATTACCGCGGCTTGGCGCTGGTCTCACTGGCGGCCACCTTGGCGCCCCCGGTGTGTCCCTTGAATGTGCGCGTCGGCGCAAATTCGCCCAGCTTGTGGCCCACCATGTTCTCCGTCACATACACCGGAACGAACTTCTTGCCGTTGTGGACCGCGATTGTGTGGCCCACAAACTCAGGGAAGATCGTCGAGCGGCGCGACCACGTCTTGACCACTTTCTTCTCGTTGGCCCGGTTGAGCGCCTCTACCTTGACGGACAGATGCGCATCTATGAACGGACCCTTCTTCATCGAACGTGCCATAATTCCTCAGCTCCCAGCTGACAGCTGTCAGCTATCAGTTCAATCTTGTGCTACATCCAGCTGTTAGCTGTTCGCTGTCAGCTGCCAGCTGTCGTTCCTACTTCGCCCGGCGGCTGACGATGAACGCGTCCGTCCGCTTGTTGTTGCGCGTCTTGTAGCCGCGTGTCGGCTGGCCCCACGGGGTCACAGGATTGCGACCGCCAGAGGTCTTGCCTTCGCCGCCACCATGCGGGTGATCCACCGGGTTCATCACGACGCCGCGGTTGGCTGGGCGAATACCCTTCCAGCGATTGCGTCCCGCCTTGCCGATGGACACATTCTCATGGTCCGTATTGCTTACCTGGCCAATCGTCGCCATGCACTCGGCCAGAACCTTGCGGGTTTCGCCGGAAGGCAGCTTCAGCAGGGCGTACTCGCCCTCCTTGGCTACCAACTGAGCCTGCGTGCCTGCCGAACGGGCCATCTGCGCGCCCTTGCCCGGCCTCAGCTCGATGGCATGAACCGTCGTGCCCGAAGGGATGCTCTTCAGCGGCAGCGCGTTTCCGATCAGGATGTCCGCATCGGGACCCGAGGTCACCGTCGCGCCCACCTTGAGGCCTACCGGCTGCAGAATGTAGCGCTTCTCGCCGTCCGCGTAGTTCACGAGAGCAATGCGCGCCGAGCGGCCTGGATCGTACTCGATCGTCGCCACCTTGCCCGGAACACCGTACTTGTCGCGCTTGAAATCGATCAGGCGAAGCTTCTTCTTGTGGCCGCCGCCCTGGTGGCGGATGGTCAGGTCGCCCGAGTTGCGGCGTCCGCCGGTACGCTTGCAAACAACCAGCAGCGGCTTGTGCGGCTTATCAGTTGTCAGGTCGTCATTGACCAGCGTGGTCTGAAAGCGCAGCGTCGGCGTTACCGGTCTGTATGTCTTGATTGCCATCGTCTTTGTCCTTGACGAGCTCCTGGCTACTAGCCTCTAGCTCGTCTTGCTTATCAAACTTTTTCGTCCCGCTCCTGATTTCGCTTCCCCACCGGGCCAGCTAGGAGCTAGAAGCGCCTTACAGGTTGCTCACGTACTCGGGCATCTTCTCGCCGGTCTTCAGACGGACATACGCCTTCTTCCAGTCCGGACGGAAACCCGTGTACTTGCCGCGGCGGCGTTCCTTGCCAAGCACATTGGCGGTGCGCACTGCGGCAACCTTCACCTTGAAGAGAGCCTCGACCGCCTGCTTCACTTCGGTCTTGGTGGCCTCGGGGGCAACATCGAATACCAGCGTCCCCTCGGTCTCTTTCACGCTCAGCCCTTTTTCGGTAATCAGCGGGCGGCGAATCACACTATAGAGAGTCGGCATTACGCGGCCTCCGTCTGCGCGGCGAGCTTGCGCTTCGACGCGTTCTTCTCAAGCATCTCGCTCAACTGCTCGATGGCGGACGTCGAAAAAATGGCCCGGTCATAACGGAGCAAATCGTATGGATGCACTTCGTTGTTGAGCACCAGTTCCACGCCCTTCAGGTTGCGCGTGCCCAGCACCAGCCCCTGCGTAAGCGTCTTGCTGTTTTCAACCATCAGGGCTGTGCGCTTCACGTCAAGCTTGGTAAGCGCCGCGCGATACAGCTTGGCCTTGCCTTCCTTGATCTCCAGCGTGTCAACCACCGTCAGCTTGCCGTCGGCCAGCTTGGCTGCCAAGGCAGAGCGCAACGCGCCGAGCAGCTTCTTGCGCGGAAAGGCGTAGTCGTAGCTGCGGGGCTGCGGTCCATGCACCGTATAGCCATGACGCCACAGAGCCGAGCGCACCGAACCGATTCGAGCCCGGCCCGTGCCCTTCTGCTTCCACAGCTTCTTGCCCGAACCGGCGACCTCGGTGCGGCTCTTGGTGGCGGCCGTGCCCTGGCGCAGCGAGGCGCGGTAGTGCTTGACCGCCTCCCACAGCAGGGCCTCATTCACCTGGTCCGGTCCAAAGAGGGCATCAGACAGCTCCAGCGTGCCCACCTTCTCACCGTTCAGATTTACTACATCCACATTTGCCATCGTCTTCTTCTTCCGCCAGGGGCTTCCCTGGCTTCAATCTCATTTGCGCCGTCAGGCGTGTCTGCAGCACCAGAGGTGCCTACTTCCGCTTGCCGGCCTTCTTCGAAGCCTTCAACGGATCGACCGTGCCGGACCCGGCAAAGCCGCGGCTCTCACGCGGTGGAATCTTGGCCTTGGAAATCAGCACATAGCCTTCACGCGATCCGGGCACCGCGCCCTCGACCATCAGAAGGTTCTCTTCCAGATCGATGCCGCGAATGCGCAGGTTGCGCACCGTCACCTGCTCGGCGCCGTAGTGGCCCGGCATGCGCTGCCCCGGAAAAACGCGAGAGGGATAGCTGGAGGCGCCGATCGAGCCCTGCACCTGAAACATGTGCCCGTGGCTCGCCAGGCCGCCGCCGAATCCGTGCCGCTTTACAACTCCGGCAAAGCCCCGGCCCTTCGAGGTGCCAATCACGTCCACAAACTTGGCCTCGGAGAAAATGTCCACCAGCACCCGGTCGCCCGCCTTGGTTGCCACAACGCCATCGGCGTCCAGCTCCAGAGGCACTTCCCGGATCACCTTCACCGGCGGCGCTTCGGTCTTGGCAAAATGCCCGGCCTGCGGCTTGGTCACATTCTTTGCCTTGACGAACTCAACCAAGCCAATCTGTGCGGCCTCGTATCCGTCCCTGGCCAACGTCTTCATCTGCGTAATCACGCACGGGCCAGCCTGCAGCACCGTAATCGGATGCACATTGCCGTTTTCGTCGAAGACCTGCGTCATGCCGATCTTCTTTCCCAAAATCCCTGTAACTGCCATGTCTTCCTTCCCTCATCATGCGATGTTGAATTCACCGCACTGCCGGAGCCCTTCCGGGGCCTCGTACTGTTCGCTGTCAGCTGTTCGCTGTCAGCTTACTTTTCAAACGCCTTGATCTCGACGTCAACGCCTGCCGGTAAATCGAGCTTCATCAGCGCGTCCACCGTCTGCTGCGTCGGTTCCAGAATGTCGATCAGCCGCTTGTGCGTACGGATCTCGAAGGCTTCACGCGACTTTTTGTCCACGTGAGGCGAACGCAGCACGCAATACTTGTTCTTGATCGTCGGCAAGGGAATCGGACCCGCCACCGTTGCTCCGGTACGCTTGGCCGTTTCCACAATCTCGCCCGTCGAGGTATCCAGCACGCGATAGTCGTACGCCTTCAACCGGATGCGAATTCTTTGTCCTACCATCGGTTCCCCTTCGGGGAACAGTGAACAGTGGCCAGTGAACAGTGGTCAGTTTTTCTTGTCGCTCAAGACCGTTTCGCTTCCCCGGTCACTGCCCGCTGTTCCCTAGTCCCTGTTCCCTAGTCCCTTAGTCCCTGCTACTTGATAATTTCCGAGATCGTGCCCGCGCCAACCGTGTGGCCGCCTTCGCGAATTGCAAACCGAAGGCCCTTTTCCATGGCCACCGGAGTGATCAACTCGATCGTCAGCTCCACGTTGTCGCCCGGCATCACCATCTCCGTGCCTTCCGGCAGCTGCGCCACTCCCGTCACATCCGTCGTGCGGAAGTAGAACTGCGGACGATAGCCCTTGAAGAACGGCGTGTGACGACCGCCTTCTTCCTTGCTCAAAATGTACACAGAGCCCTTGAAGTTCGTGTGCGGCGTGATCGATCCGGGCTTCGCCATCACCATCCCGCGCTCCACGTCTTCCTTCGCAATGCCGCGCAGAAGCAGTCCCGCGTTGTCTCCGGCCATGCCCTCGTCCAACTGCTTCTTGAACATTTCCACGCCGGTCACAACCGTCTTGCGCGTCTCGCGCAAGCCCACGATCTCCGCTTCCTCGCCCACCTTGATCTTGCCGCGCTCGATCCTGCCCGTCACCACCGTGCCACGGCCGGAAATCGAGAAAATGTCTTCGATCGGCATCAGGAACGGAAGATCAACCGCGCGATTCGGCAGCGGAACGTACTTGTCCACCGCAGCCATCAGCTCGTCGATATTCGCTTCCCACTTCGCGTCGCCGTTCAGTGCCAGAAGCGCCGAGCCACGAATCACCGGAAGATCGTCGCCCGGATACTGATACTTGGTCAGCAGCTCGCGGACTTCCATCTCCACCAGGTCGATCAGCTCCGGATCCTCGACCGCGTCGCACTTGTTCAGGAAAACCACGATGCAGGGAACGCCCACCTGGCGAGCCAGCAGCACATGTTCCTTGGTCTGCGGCATCGGGCCGTCGGTCGCCGCAACGACGAGAATAGCCCCGTCCATCTGCGCCGCGCCCGTGATCATGTTCTTGATGTAGTCGGCGTGACCAGGGCAATCCACGTGCGCGTAGTGCCGGTTCGCCGTCTCGTACTCCACGTGCGCCGTCGCGATCGTGATGCCGCGTTCCCGCTCTTCCGGCGCGTTGTCGATCGAGTCGAACGAGCGGAACGAATTCTTCGGGTTGTTCTTCGACAATACCTTGGTGATTGCCGCCGTCAACGTCGTCTTGCCGTGATCGATGTGCCCGATGGTCCCCACGTTTACATGCGGCTTCGAGCGGTCAAACTTTTCCTTCGCCATTGGTCTGCTCCAAAATTCCGATTCGTTACTCTTGCTGCCCGTTTCAATCAGGGGCGCCGGCCATCCGGCTCCAGCCCCAAAACCTTGCTTCCTACTTGCCCTGCGCCCTGCCGATGATTTCGTCCGCAATCATGCGCGGAGCTTCTTCATAGTGCGCGAACTGCATCGAATAAGAGGCCCGGCCCTGGGTGGACGAACGAATGTCGTTCACGTAACCGAACATCTCCTTCAGCGGCACAATCGCCCGAATCACCTGCGATCCGGCAACTCTGCCCATGCCTTCGATGCGCCCGCGGCGGCTGTTAATGTCGCCGATAATCGTTCCCATGAACTCTTCGGGAACCGTAACCTCGACGGCCATCACCGGTTCGAGCAGCACGGGGCTCGCCTTGCGCGCGGCTTCCTTGAAGGCCATCGATCCCGCGATCTTGAAGGCATTTTCGTTTGAATCCACTTCGTGATAGCTGCCGTCGAAGAGAATTACCTTGACGTCCACCATCGGGAAGCCGGCCAGAATGCCCATTTCCATCGCGCCCCGAACACCTTGATCGATAGGCTTGATGTACTCCTTGGGAATCGTTCCGCCCTTGATTTCGTTGAGGAACTCGTAGCCCTTGCCCGGCTCGTTCGGCTCCAGGCGAATCCAGCAATCGCCGTAGTTGCCCGAACCGCCGGTCTGGCGGATGTATCTGCCCTCGGCTTCGGACTTCTTGCGGATCGTCTCGCGGAAAGCAACCTTGGGCTCGCCCACATTGGCCTCGACCTTGTACTCGCGCCTCATGCGGTCCACCAGAATCTCCAGGTGCAGCTCGCCCATGCCGCTGATGATCGTCTGACCGGAATCCTCGTCGGTCCGAACCTTGAAGGTCGGATCCTCATCGGCCAGGCGCGAAAGAGCAAGACCCATCTTTTCCTGATCGGCCTTCGTCTTCGGCTCGATAGCCACCGAGATGACCGTGTCCGGGAAGGTGATGGCGCCCAGGGCGATCGGATGTTGCGCCGAGCACAGTGTGTCGCCGGTCTTCAGTTCCTTCATGCCCACGCAGGCGCAAATGTCGCCAGCCATAATCTCGGTAACATCCTCGCGCTTGTCGGCATGCATCTTCACCAGACGGCCGATGCGCTCGGTCCTTCCGGTCCGGGGATTGAGCACCGAGTCTCCCGTCCTGAGCGCGCCCGAATAGACCCGGACGAAAGCCAGCTTGCCGAAGGGATCGTTGATGATCTTGAATACCAGCGCCGAAAGCGGCGCATCGTCGTCTGCCTTGCGAGTCAGAACCTTGGACGTATCGTCCGGATCCAGGCCCTCCACCGGAGGCTTGTCCAGCGGGCTGGGCAGGTAGGCAACCGCCGCGTCCAGCAGCGGCTGAATTCCCTTGTTCTTGAATGCGCTTCCGCAGAGCACCGGGAAGACCTTCATTTCGATGGTGGCCTTGCGGATGCCGGCCTTCAGCTCGTCGTTCGAAGGAATTTCACCCTCGAGATACTTCTCGAGCAGCGCGTCGTCGGTCTCGGCGATCATCTCGATCAGCTGCGAGCGGAAAGCCTCGGCCTTCTTCTGCAGATTGGCGGGAATCGGCTCGATAACAAACTCGGCGCCCATCGTCTCGTCATGCCAGAAGATGGCCTTCATCTCGATCAGATCGATGACGCCCTTGAAGTTGGCTTCGGCGCCGATGGGGAGCTGCAACGCGGCCGGGCGAGCGCCCAGGCGCTTGCGAATCGTGTCCAGCACGTGCTCGAAGTCGGCTCCCGCCTTGTCCATCTTGTTGACAAAGCAGATGCGCGGAACCTTGTACTTGTCGCCCTGGCGCCACACGGTTTCCGACTGCGGCTGCACGCCAGAAACGGAGTCGAATACCGCCACTGCGCCGTCCAGCACGCGCAGGCTGCGCTCCACCTCGGCCGTAAAGTCCACGTGGCCGGGGGTGTCGATGATATTGATCAGCACGTCATTCCACATGCAGGTGGTGGCGGCCGAAGTAATCGTAATGCCGCGCTCCTGCTCCTGCTCCATGTAGTCCATGGTCGCCGTGCCGTCATGCACTTCGCCGATGCGGTGCGTGATGCCGGTGTAATACAGGATGCGCTCTGTCGCTGTCGTCTTTCCGGCGTCGATGTGCGCCATGATCCCGATGTTCCGGCAACGATTCAGAGGAATGGAACGAGCCACGTTGATTCTTCCTTGCGGGCGCTTATGGCCCGCGGTTTTCTCAGTTAAGCGGGTCCGGAACTCCGGCCCCTGTTCAGCTGGCGCGCTCTTACTCGCCAGCCCTCGAATCTCTCAGCTTGTACGCCGCCCGCTTACCAGCGATAGTGAGCAAAGGCCTTGTTGGCCTCGGCCATGCGGTGCACGTCTTCCTTCTTCTTCATCGCCGCGCCACGACCGTTGGCGGCATCCAACAGCTCGTTCGAGAGCTTGTCGGTCATGCCCTTTTCGCCACGGCTGCGGCCGTAGGTGATCAGCCAGCGAATGGCCAACGAAGTGCGGCGATCGGGATTGACCTCGATCGGCACCTGATAGTTGGCGCCACCCACGCGGCGGGTCTTCACCTCAAGCAGCGGCTTGCAATTCTCCACAGCCTTCTTGAAGAGCTTCAGAGCGTCGTCGCCGCCGCCCTTCTCCTCGAGGTTCTTCATTGCCTGATAGAAGATGCCTTGGGCCGTCGACTTCTTGCCGCCCCACATCATCGAGTTGACAAACTTGGTGACCAGCGTGGAGCCGTAAACCGGATCCGGCGCTACTTCCCGCTTCGCAATGTGCCCTTTTCTTGGCATAATCCCCTAAATCCTCGCGCTCTCGCGCTTAAGTGCCTACCCCAGTCCGGGTCCAAATCGCGCCCCGGAACCGTGCTACTTCTTGCCCTTGGCCGCCGCGCCGCCCTTGCCGCGCTTGGTGCCATACTTCGACCGGCTCTGCTTGCGGTCCGCCACGCCCACCGAATCCAGCGTGCCGCGCACCACGTGATAGCGCACGCCCGGCAGATCCTTCACGCGGCCGCCGCGAATCAACACAATCGAGTGCTCCTGCAGGTTGTGGCCAATGCCAGGAATATAGGTCGTAACCTCAATTCCGTTGGTCAACCGTACGCGAGCTACCTTGCGCAACGCCGAGTTCGGCTTCTTGGGCGTCTGCGTGTAAACGCGGGTGCAAACACCGCGCCGCTGCGGCGAGGCCTGCAGGGCCGGTGACGCCGTCTTGTACCGCGGGGCCGTACGCCCCTTGCGAACCAACTGATTAAATGTAGGCAAACCAAAACTCCTTGTGCCAAAACCTGAACAACACCGTTCGACCGACGCGCACAGACCCTTGGGACTTCCCGATGCGAGAGCAAACAGCTTGAAAGCTGTCGCACGCACACGGAAGCCCTACTTTGCTGCTTCGCGTCTGCCCTTCGTTCCAATCTCAGACGAGAACCGCGACGGTGGCCGGGCGTTTCCCCGCTTTTCCCGGGCAAAGCCAACTCCGTTTCGCTGATTCCGGCCCGCATAGCCCTCCAAGGTGGAGAACGCGCGGGCGCCGATGCGATTTGTCCCTGCCCTGCAAGAAAAGAGCAATTCCCGGGACCTGCCTGGCCAGCCAAATACGCCTGACCATCGGATCAGCACCGCCATTTCTAGCCTGGCCGGGCTGTCCTTGCGCTTCCGGCCGTTAGGACACACGGGCGGAGGCGTTCTTGCGGAACCTTTTAACAATAACAAGAAATCCGGGTGGGGTCAACGATTTCTGCCCCGCAATCGACTTTTCTCTGTAATCTTTCCCAAAATCCCGTCTACGGAACAGTGTATGTCCCGTTATTCACGACATATTGCACGGTTCCGCTAGGTGGAGTTGAGGCTGCAGGATCGCCTTGCTGAACGGTGGCAAACCATTCGATCGTCGAACCGGACGCTGCGGGTGCAAGAAACCCCCTCACCCCAGAAAGGTCGGGAATCGTAACCGCAGTCGCTCCATTCCGATAATTCGCCGTCGTAAAGACACTGATTCCATTGTTCAACGGGGTTCCATTCCCTCGATTCCATTGGATTGCAGCCACACTCGAAACTGACGACATGCCGGAGAATCCCGGATAGTCAAAGTTGATTGTCGGCAAAGCTGCTGCCGTTGGACCGGGATACGTCCACGGCGCGGGAAAAGTGAAACCCTGCGGGCCGACGCTCGACGTGAACTTTTCGACGCCAACCGCTTCATTGCCACTGCTGGCTGCCGCGTCGAAGAGGTAGTAGTCCCCGTTTTGAAATGCGCTGACCGGCATGGCAGGATACTGTGTTGTCGAGCCGAGTACGTCCAAGGTAGTCGAAGCCCCGCCCGACGTTTCGTACAAGATATATTGACTGGGTGAAAACCCGGAAGGCGGATTGCTATAAGTAATCGCTTGCAATGTTGTCTCGTCGCTAGTTTGGAAAATCACCGGATTGCCCCCGTTCAGAGCGCCCGGGATCGTCTGAGAGCGCAGGACCTTGAGCGCGAGAAGGTTGTTGTCTATATCTTGCACAAAAATAAATACATCGTAAGTTCCGGCGGTCATCGTCCCGCTAAAGTCGATCGTGCCGCCGGATGCCTCCATCATGGCTAGACCTTGTACGGTGACCATATTGGCGCCGGGAATGGCAGACGTGCTGACCTGGACTGTCACCCTTCCCTGAGATGAATTCAAGTTTGCACAAGATCCACGAAGTGATGTGCCATCCTGCGTACTTGCCTGATAGACATATTCATCTATGGTGGGTGTGACAGGCGGCATATACCAAGGTAATGCTGAACAGGCGTAAGCGACCGCGAAATTGCTCGTGCCACTGGGCAAACTGAGCGTTAGGCTGCCACCAGAGAGCCTAGCCGCGGTAAACGAACCGGAGCCGACTTGAGTGGCCACCGCGATGGGAGTTCCACCTGTAATAGTGAACGTGACGCTGGTCGAGCCGCCATCAGTTCCGCCTGTGCCGCCCCCACCCGTTGAACTGCTGTTGGAGCTTCCCCCGCAACCCGCAAGACTCACGATCACGACAACACTGATCGAAAAGCGAGACAGCGATGCGTACATGCTCCACCTCTTCTGCCGATTTAGGCGCACGATCACCTTGAAAACAAAAGGAAGGAGGATTCTAGCACCGCATTCCACCAAAAAGTGGCGAGATCGAGGAAATCTGGATGTCATGGGAGCGTGCCCTTTTCGCTGGGGGCAGGTTTCTGCAAGCGCCCATGCCCGAAGGCCAAACTTCAGTGGCGCCGGAAGGATCGGTAAAACGAGGACGTCAACACCTCAGCGGGAGCAGTAAGAATCTTCCCTATCTATATATCTCTAATCCAAGCCAGCTTGACTCAGCCTTTGCCGGTCGACTCTGCCGGCACTCCCAGGCCCCGTCTCCGAGGCCTGAGAATCCACAAGTCCAGCCAGCAATTCCAGCAAAGAGATTACTCGATCGAGTGCAGCTTCCAGGCCCCGTTCTCCAACGCAAAATCGGCCTGACGCTTGGTGCTCAGCTTGTTGCCGGGGTTGTGAGCGATGTTCACCAGCGGAGCTGGCACGCCGTCCAGGTTCACGCCTTCCGTGAACTGAACGCCCTTGGCCGTCGCAACGCCAGGCAGCGTTTCGTCCTGAACTTCCTTCAAATCATGCGCCCTGAGGTGATTGGCGGCCACCGTCACCACGATCACCGAAAAGCTCTTGTCCGTCTCGCTCAACGGGCGCCACTTGATCACATCGCTGCCGTCCGGCAGCTTGACGGCCTTCTTGCCCTCGGGGGTCAGGGTGAAATCCGCCCAGAATTTGTTGGGATAAAGTTTGGTCCGATCCCAATACTTGGCCGTCACGCCCTGCCCCAGCCCCAGCTCGTCCACCGTTATGTTGGCGCCCACGGCTGGAGTCGCATCATATTTGGCCTGAATCATGGCCTGTGCGTCGGCTTGCGACAGATCCGGCGCCGACTTGCAGCCGCTCAGCGTCAACCCCGCGCCCAGAAGGCTCAGCGTCCCAAAAACAAGCAATTTCGCAGCTATTCTCACACTTCCTCCATGCACCGTATAAAAACGGTCCGAATTTTCTCGCTTAGCCATTTTTCCCCTACTACCCATTGGTGTCAATGGGATTGATAGGAATCTCGCACATTGTTGGCTGGCTTGTTCCCGGAGAGGCACTCATCCCGCCGCGCGGTACAGCATAAAAGCTCAACGCCGCGTCGCCCCGTTTGAGTATCCGCGTGCGTTCCAGCGCGCCATAGCACTCCTCCAGCGCTTCCTGGCGCCGATGCTCGGCGATCACCACCGCCCCATGCCGCTCTCCCCTGTCCTTATGGTCACTCCGGGGGCACTTTTGCCTCGACGCCGTCACGCCTCGCTGATTCCGATTACCAAAGATTCCTTCCTTTGCTAAGTCCGCCGGCGAATCAAGAAGTAGAATTGCCGCAATTCACTTTCCCGGCTCAACTCGTCGTGAAACCCTCGAAAGGATCGAACCCATGCGCAAGTTCTTGGGTAAATTGGGGGGGGCATTTTCAGGACCACATCCCCGTGCTGTCACGCTTTTCTTACTGATTTCTGCCTCGATTTTTCTCGCTTTGCCTGAAACCGCAAGCGCACAGATTTGGGTCTCCTCCGGATTCAAAGCGGGTTCGGATGCTCAGCACATCACGGCCTATTGCAGCACCTCGGCCGTTGATCCAAATGACTCATTCTCTGTTACGCCAGCGGCAACCGATTACGCCACCTTCTCCGCGCAATGTCGGGTGACCAGCTCAACCGGTCTAACGACGTACATCCCCGCATGTGAGTGGTCGGAAGTTCAAAATATGCTTTTTATTCCAAATGGCTTTCCCGCAGGAACACCGGCCACGGGGAATCCAACCGGGATATGCTCGATCGATCTTCCGGTTGTCGTCGGGGTAACATATAAGGTCGAATCCTATCATTATCTTTCATTTATCGGGCCCCAGTACCCATGTGACGACATCGGCGGTTCCATTGGTGCGTTTTGCTGGCCAGACCCGGAGGGATTCTGGGCGCAAGGCGCGATTTACTGGACTCCTCTCTGGGAGACTCCACTGCCTGGCCCATCGGGTCCTCCGCTTGCTGGTACGATCACGCTACCCGCATACACAACGAATCAGTCCAGCATTGTGCATGAAGAGATGGGCAGTGAGGTGGGAACTGGAACAAATCAGGGCACCGCCAGTCCCTATTCGTACGAAGGTGAAATTTGGTTTATGAATGTCAGTGTTTTAGGAATTGCCACTACCTCCGCGATGTACACGGCATGCCCCGTTCCGACCATCACCTCCATTTCCCCCAGCACTTGGCCTGAAGGAACAGTCAATGTCGTCACCATAACAGGGACCGGCTTCACGACTACTGCCAACGCGACAGCATCTTGTTCTGTTACGCCGCTCGCAGTGGGCGTCGGTACCGGAAGTGTGTCGGTAACCGGTGTGCAGGTCGATAGTTCTACATCGATTTCGTTCATCGAAAGGCCTGATGCCAACGACCCCACAGAGACTGCCACCATTACAGTCGGGGCCTCTCCGAACACGGCGACAACAACTGCGCAAATCGAGGGGTGCACACTTCCTACGGCAGAAAGTACGGCATTCAAAGGATGGTCTACATCGGATCCTGCAACCGGGCTATGGGAACAGACTCTATCGAATGCTAATGGCGACAGCTTTTCTGGCATGAACGTGCTGGAAGGCACCCCTCGTACAAGTTCAGGTGTGGATACATGTTGGATATCTGGATCGCCTGTCAACTATGGATCAGCAGTATCGGGTGGAAAATGGCCCGTCGGAGATGACAATACGTGGGGAACCGACAGTGTCGGATGGCCTAAATATCCAGTCGATGCTGTGGCGTATTATCGGGCTCAAGGCAGAGCTCCGTGCGGGTTCACTATCTATCAACAAATGCAGATACAGTGCACGCTCCCTACAGACAACACATTTCACAATTACGGCCCTGTCAATATATTGCAGGGAAACATCACAGCCACAACCGTTACGTCTAAACGCGCAGGTGGCACAGCCTCAAGGAGGTACTGATGACAATTCCAGTCAACACAGCTGCAGGTAACATTCTACTGCTCTCTAGCTTCGTCCTTTGCCAACTAGTCTATGCACAATCCAAGACTATCGAGATCACCGATCCAAGGCCGGTCTCAAAAGCAGTAGAGCAGGTTGAGGCAATATACAGTTGGCCTATCACCTATGAGGACCCCCTATCCGTGCACGAAAGCCAGCTCCAGGACGTTACGGAAAAGGTCCAACGCACCCCCGATTCCTCCCATCGAGTTATTATTCAAAGGGGAGGGACTCTTTCCTTTACCTACAAGCTCCCTTCTTCCGCTCCGCTCCCAGTAGGTGAGATGTCACAGGACCAAGCGGAGGCTGAAACGGCTGTAGCCGAGGCACTGTCAAGTATCCTCGATGGTTACACCAATTCAGGCGGTCCCGTATCCTTTACCGTCACGGAGGATGAGGGCGTATTTCACGTTGTGCCGACCAACTTTTTGAATAAAGAAGGAAGAATCGAACGATCAAAGCCAATTCTCGATACGAAGATATCAATTCCTCAGAAACGGAGAACTCGTATCCAGCTCTTGATGGAAATATGCGAGTCCTTATCCAAGGCCACTGGAATCACAGTTGGCGCAGGAAACTTTCCTTACAATGGAGGTTCTATCCAATCACAATCCATAACTAATATATCAGGCTCGGATGTGGCAGCACGCATGCTATTGATCCAATTGCTGGCCGAGATGGATGCAACAATGTCTGACCAGCATACATCTTGGACAACTTCCTGGCAGTTGCTTTATGGCCCTGGCTGGGGCTATATGCTCAATTTTCATCATGTGATTCGAAAAAAACAATGAATCGAAGGTTCGTTTTACGATCTTGAAAATCAAAGAGGAAGGAGGCTCAATGTACAAGAGACTACGCAGTGGATTGTTTGCACTTGCAATCACTGGGGCATTTGTATGCGCGGCGCGAGCGGATACGATATTGACCCTTACACCTTCAAGCCTCGATACAGTTGCCAGCGGAACGGTTGAGCTTGATGGAACGCTTACGAATACCGGGACGACCGACCTATATCTGAACGGCGATGTGGTTATTCTCAACTATGCCAACCTAACCGTTGACGATTCAGTCTTCTACCTGGATGCGCCATTGTTTTTATCGGCAGGCGATTCTTATACGGGAGCGCTTTTTGATGTAACAGCCAACGCAGCAGCGCCTTCTGGAAGTTACAGCGGCACGTATACGATTCAGGGCGGGGCTGACTCTGACACTTTCGACGATTTAGCCACGGCGGATTTTACCGTTGACGTTGGCACAACCGTTCCCGAACCGAAGAGTTTCGTGCTTTTAGCTACGGGACTATCGATGATCGCAGTTGTACTCCAGCGCCTGCGGCAGACGCGGCAAAACAGTCTGCCGAACCAGTAATCGCCCCGCCCCGGATGCGCCAGCCGCCTCCGGGGCGTTTTCTGTTTACAGCAGCCGGTGAGCAGCATAAAAGCTCAGCGCTGCATCCCCCTGTTTAAGTATCCGGGTGCGTTCGAGCGCACCATAGCAGTCTTCCAAAACGTCCTTGCGCCGATGCTCGGCAATCACCACCGCCCCATCCGCCAGCAGCCCGGCCGCAGCCCCTCCCAGCAGCCCCAGCGTGGCCGCGTATTCCTGAGCGGCGTCATAGGGCGGATCGAGAAACACTATTTCGTAGCGCTCCGGCTTTGGATCGGCACTGGAGGCGCGGCGCATCCAAGTCCCCACGGCGGCGGCATGGATGCGGAATCCCGACTTGATTCCCAGCCTCTCCAGGTTGCCTCGCAAAATCTTGAGCGCCGCCGGAGCCTTCTCGACGAAAGCCACCCGCGCCGCTCCCCGGCTGAGCGCTTCCATTCCCACCGCGCCCGATCCGGCGTACAAATCCAGAAAGACCGCGCCCTCAATCCGGGGCGCCAGCACGTTGAAGAGAGTTTCGCGCAGCCGGTCGCTGGTGGGCCGGGTGGCCAGCCCCGGCGGGGCTTCCAGCGTTCGGGAACGGAGCTGTCCGGCAATAATGCGCATTGCCAACCAGCATAACCCAGCCGCTTCGGCCCCCGACCCTCTACAATTATTTGTATGCGTGGCTGGTCAATTCCGTTGGGCCGTTGGTTGGGCGTCGAGTTGCGCGTCCACGTCTTTTTCCCGCTTCTGGCGATTGTGTGCCTGGGGCTGAGCGGCTCAGACGGTATTTGGCGAGGCCTGGGCCTGTTTCTGGTGGTCATGGCTGCGGTCGCTGTGCGGGAAACCGCGCGACTGCTTGTCGCGGCATGGCTGGGCTTGCGGCTGCGCGCCATTCTCTTTCTGCCCATCGGCGGGCTCTTTGCCTATGCCAATCCGGAAAGCCATGATAAATCCAACCAGGGCAGTGGGCAGTTTGCCATGGCGCTGGCCGGTCCGCTGGCAAATCTGGCCACCGCGCTGGCGCTGTCCGCGGCGTTTCTGGGCGCCAGCGGAAGTCTGAATCTGCTTGACCAGCCCTGGATCTCCTCCGCATGGCTGGTGCGCAGCATGGTATGGATGCAGGCGGGCCTCGGCCTCTTGCATCTGTTGCCGGCTCCCCCTCTGGATGGCGGACAGTTGCTGCGCGGCAGCTTTGCCCGCAAGCACGGAATCGCCCCCACGGCCCGCGCGACCGCGGCCTTCGGCCAGGTGCTGGCGCTGGCCGCCATGCTGGGCGGCATGTGGCTGCATAGCCCCTGGATGATCATCGCAGGCTTCTTCATCATGATCGGCGCGCAAATCGAAGACCAGGGCGTCTTCTTCCAGACGGTCGTGGACACGGTGCACATGCGCGAAGTGATGCTAACCGATTTCGCCACGCTCTCTTCCTCCGACACGCTGGCCGACGCGCTGGTTCGCTGCGTCCACTCCCTGCAGGAGGATTTCCCCGTGGTGCGCGGCTCAAGTCTTGTAGGCATCATCAGCCGCCAGCGCATCGTGGACGCCCTGCGCGACGACGGCAACGGCTACGTGCAGGGCATCATGTCGAAGAACTTCCAGGTGGCGCAGCCCGAGGACACGCTGGGAACGACCATTCGCCGCCTCCAGACCGGCCACGGCCTCTCGCTGATTCCCGTTACAGAGAGCGGCCGCGTCGTTGGCATCGTGAGCGTGCAGAACCTGATGAGCTCCATGTCTCTGCTGGCCGAGCAGCGCCGCATGGAACGCGACGAAGCCCAGGACTGACGCCGCCGATGACCATTGACGTGGAATCGCCCCTGGCCCCCGGCCTTTACCTGGTCGCTACACCCATCGGCAACCTGGGCGACATTACGCTGCGCGCCCTGGACGTGCTTCGCCGCGTTGACCGCATCGCCTGCGAAGACACCCGCCAGACGCAGAAGCTGCTCAACCACTTTGAAATCGCAACCCCCACCGTCAGTTGCCATCAGCACAACGAACACCAGCGCGCCACTGAACTGATCGAGGCGCTCCAGGCCGGCGGCCGCATCGCCATCGTCTCCGACGCCGGAATGCCCGGCATCAGCGACCCCGGAAGCTGGCTCGTCGCCGAGGCCATCCAGGCCGGCGTCGCGGTCATCCCCATTCCCGGAGCCAATGCCGCTCTCAGCGCTCTCGTGGCCTCGGGCCTCGCCACCGACGAGTTCCACTTCATCGGATTTCTGCCGGAAAAAGCCGGCGCCCGGCGAACCAGGCTCGAAACGCTGGCCGCCGAGGTTCAAAGAAACCAATCCCCGCGCACCTTGATTTTTTACGAGGCGCCGCACCGGATTCTGGAGACCCTGGCGGATATGGAAGCTGTCTTCGGACCGTCCTGGCCCGTCGTCCTCGCCCGCGAGCTGACCAAGATCCACGAGGAGTTTCTGCGCTGCTCGGTAGCTGAAGCGCGCCGCGAGCTGGCCGCCCGCGACCGCATTCGCGGCGAGATAACCCTGCTGCTCGAAGCTCGTCCACGCGCCGCCGCCGATGGGCTGGCCGCAACCTCCGCGCCCCTCCGGATTGCCGACCGCATCGCCCGCCTCCAGGCCGAGGCCGGCCCCGAAGCCCCTATGGACGACAAGGAAGCCCTCAAGCGGTTGGCCCGCGAGCTGGGCCAGTCCAAGAGCGAACTCTACCGCGAACTGCAACGGGAACGCGCTCGCCGCCGCTGAATCTCTTCCTTCCCCCACAGGCCCTAGGAATAGGCGCGGGCGAAAGAGTGCGCGGAAATGGCGCGCTGACCTACTTCTTTCGCGCTTCGGCAACGGCCAGCCAGCCACGGCGCAGTTTTTCCGATGCAATGCTGGAAAGATAAGGCTTGATGTCGAGGATGGGGGTTCCGTCGAGCATGTCAAGGCCGCGGACATGCAGAGAGCAGCCTTCGTGGCGCAGGAGCTCGACGACGGTGAGGCCGATGGGGTTGGGGCGGCGCGGCGCGCGAGTGGAGAAGAGGCCGTGGGGGCGATTGTCGGTGGGCGGCTTGACGAGCAGGTCGAAGCCTTTGGCGCGGTCGAAGACCCAGAGAACGTAGAGGTGGGAGTAGCCTTCGATGTCGGTGAGGCCGGGGGCAAACGCGGGCAGGATGTTGAGCACGCCTTCGGCCTCGTGTTTGGCGCCGAGGCCTTTGGGAATCGAGGCGGCGTCTTTGAAGGGGCTGCTGACGAATCCGATGGGCTGGGGGGTGAACATAAGCGCAAAGACCTCACTTATAGTTGATGCCGACAATCAGGCTACGAGGTAATCATTTCATCAGTATCTTCTTCAGGCTGGCCTATTGCTTTGCCTTGCGCAGGACGGGTTTGGCTCGATCGCTACCGGGGGTCAAGAAACTCAAAAAAGCCATCTGCCCAGAGGAAGAAAACCAGCGCAACGGTCTGAATTACCAAGACCAAAGCCGGGAAGTTTCCGGGCGTTCCAGGGCGATGGTTATGCCATGCAACAGCGTCAGAAACGATAACGAAAGCGGCAATCAGAAGAATTGGGAATATTCGTTCGGCCGGGCTCCGGCCCAGCTTTGAGCTTCTGGAAGTTGGGCGCGCGCCCAGACAGATCGTGGTCATCGCGCCCGGCTCATGGAGATTCTTGCCGCAGGTGGCGCAAAGCCATGCGGCCGGGTCGACTTCACAGCCGCATTCCCTGCAGAAGACCGGAGGAGGGGCCGATGGATGAGTCGCTACGGGCATGACGCGGCCAGAATAGCACGGCAAGTCCGGTTGCGCGACAGAGAAGTTACTGCATTTTCAGCCTCTTGCCGGATTCGCGCTGAATCATTCCGAAGATTCTCCGCCGCACTCTACAATAAGCCGGTATGCCGACAACCGTCTGTTCCCACGCGAAGATCAACCTGGGCCTCTATATTGGCGCGCCGCGCCCCGATGGGTTTCACGAACTAAGTACTGTTTATCAGACGCTGGAGTTGCACGACCTGGTCACGGTCAAGGCGCGACCCGCGGCTCGGACGACGGTGTGTCTGACCTCGAATGACAGCCGCGTTCCCACCGACGGGCGCAATACCGCCTGGAAGATGGCCGCGCTGGCGCTGAGCGAGCTTGGCCTGACGGCGGAAGTGGAGATTCACATCGAGAAGCGTTTGCCGGTGCAGGGCGGGCTGGGTGCGGGCTCGGCCAACGCCGTGGCGGCGCTGGTGGGGCTGGAAGCGGAGCTGGGGATTGGAAGTCAGCAAGTCAGCGAGCCAGCGAGCCAGCAAGTCGGCGGGCCGGAGTGGCGGGCGCGGTGGATGGAATCGGCTGCGAAGGTCGGCTCCGATGTGCCGCTGTTCCTGATTGGCGGCGCGATTCTGGGAGCGGATCACGGACAGGATGTCTCTCCCCTGCCGGATTTCGAGCCGGTGTGGTGCGTCGTGGCCACGCCACAGACGGGAGTCTCGACCCCGCAGGCTTTTAGCGACTGGGACGCGGTGTGCGCCGCCGAGGGTTTGACCGCCGAGGCCAGTAAAGATAAACTAAACAAGTTGAGCCGTGCCTATGCCAGCGCCTTTGCGGGAGCAATCCCCCAAGGAGGGCAAGGAACAGGCTCCTCCGGTGTTCCCTCGAATGGAGGGGACCTGGCCGGACCACAAGAGTCCGCGCTTGTCCGCACCGGGATAACGAGCTGGATTGAAAACGACTTTGAACGCGTCGTTTTTCCCCAGTTTCCCTCCCTTGCAGAGATCAAGCACATTCTTGCGGCTCAGGGCACTCCGGAGGCAGCCCTCCATGCTTCGCTGTCCGGGTCCGGTTCGGCGCTCTTCGGGTTGTACCGAACCCGCGGAGAAGCGGAAGCGGCGCAGGAACGTCTGCGGCTGGCCGGAGTACGGAGCCAGTTGACCCGAACCCTGCCGCGGGCAAGGTATTGGGGAGAGATGATTCTTTCCAAGGAAGATTGACAGCCGTCCGATGGGAGAGTGAGACTCACGTTCGGCTGAGGAGTTGGGCGATCGTCTAACGGTAGGACAATGCCCTTTGGAGGCATGAGTCCAGGTTCGAATCCTGGTCGCCCAGCCAGATTCTTTGAATGTGAAATCCGTAACAGCCAGAGCCAACCAGCTTGGAAGGAATCGGAAATGGAAGCGGGAACACCGACGTCGATGAGCGAAGACAAGAAGCAGGAGAGCGGGTCGAATCTAGCGGGCGAAGCAGCGCCCAGGGAAGCCGCGCCAGCCGCGGCGCAGGACGCTAAGCAGCCCCTTGAGCGCAAGCGGAGCCGCAACCTGAGCGAGGACAAGCGATTCAAGATTTTCAGCGGCACGGCCAACCCGCAACTGACCGAAGAGGTCGGGCGTTACATCGGGGTCAAGGTAGGCGAAACCAAGCTGCAGCGGTTTGCCGACGGCGAAGTTTACTTCCAGCTGCTTGAGAATGTGCGCGGCGTGGATGTGTTCGTGGTGCAGCCGACGTGCTTCCCGGTGGACCAGAACCTGGTGGAGCTGCTGGTGATGATCGACGCGCTCAAGCGGGCGTCGGCGGCCAGGATCACGGTGGTTGTGCCGTATTACGGCTATGCCCGCCAGGATCGCAAGGACCGTCCGCGCGTAGCCATCAGCGCCAAGCTGGTTGCCGACCTGCTGACCACCGCCGGAGCGAACCGCGCTTTGTTTGTGGACCTGCACGCGGCGCAGATTCAGGGCTTCTTCAATATTCCTGTGGATCATCTTTATGCCAGCCCGGTGCTGGTCAGTTATTTCCGCGAGCTGAACCTGCCCAACTTGACGGTGGTTTCGCCTGACGCCGGCGGAGTGGAGCGGGCCCGTTTCTTCGCTCAGAAGGTCGTTGCGCCGCTGGCCATTGTGGACAAGCGCCGCACCGACATGAACGTCACCGAGGTGATGCACGTCATCGGCGACGTAAAGGGCAGAACCTGCCTCATTCTTGACGACATCGTCGATACGGCCGGCACGCTGGTCAAGACGGTGGACGCGCTTTATGCCAATGGCGCGGCGAGTGTTTACGCGACCGCCAGTCACGCCGTGCTTTCCGGCCCGGCCATCGACCGCATCAGCGCCTCAAGGCTGGAACAATTGGTGGTTACGAACACGATTCCACTGCGTGAATCTGCGCAGAAGTTGCCGAAGATCAAGGTGCTCTCCATTGCCGGCCTGCTGGGCGCGGCCATTGAGAGCATTCACATGGAAACCAGCGTAAGCAAGCTGTTTAACTAGCTGACAGCTTGCAGCGGACAGCGAACAGTCAAAGGCGGTAAGTGCCGGGGAGCTGTTTTGCTGTCAACTGGAAACTAATCACTGTTAGCTGATAGCTGTTTGCTGTCAGCTGGCTCTTTACCAAAGGGAGCGAACCCGAACCGTTCGTGCCCGAAGCCAGGAAACGAGAGACCCAATGCCAGAAGTAGTCGTAGCGAAGCCCCGTGAGGGCAAGTTCAACAAGAATGCCGCTCGCCGCGTGCGCGTCGCGGGCAAGATTCCCGCCGTGCTTTATGGTCCGGGACATGATCCGGTCGCCATCGAGGTGGACCCCAAGCAGATTTCCCGGATTCTCTTCTCGGAGACCGGCCACAACACGATCTTTGACGTTGAAATTGCGGGTCAGCCCGCGGCCAAGGCCATGATCGTTGACTGGCAGCGGGAGCCGATGAAGGACCTGCTGATCCACATCGACATGAAGCGCATCGCGCTGGACAAGGTTCTGCGCGTCAAGGTGCGCATCAAGCTGCTGGGGACTCCAGTAGGCGTCAAGGCCGAAGGCGGCATTCTGGACCAGGTTCTGCGCGAAGTCGAAATCGAGTGCTTGCCGGCCGACATCCCAAGCAAGATCGATGTGGATGTCAGCCACCTGGCGATGTTCGGCGTGTTGCGCGTGAGCGACCTGCCGCACTCCGACAAGATCAAGTACCTGAATGACGCCGAGGCTACCGTGGCTCACGTTATTTCCATCAAGGAAGAATTGCCGACTCCTGCGGAGGCCGAGGCTGCGGCCACGGCGGAAGCAGCAGCCGCTGGCGCCGAGGGCGCTGCCGAGCCGGAAGTTGCCAAGAAGGGCAAGACCGAGCCGGAAGCTGGAGCAAAAAAGCCCGAGGCGAAGAAGTAAGCCTTGGCCGAAGCAGTGGAGTCCGGTTTCCCCGGCGAGCAAAAGCCGCTTGCCGGGGGCCACGAGTCCGGCGAGCGCCGCGGTCCCTTTTTGGTGGTGGGGCTGGGCAACCCAGGCTTGGAGTATTTGTGGACCCCGCACAACGCGGGGTTCATGGCCATCGACCGCATCGCCCAGCAAGAAGGGGTTGTGGTCCAGAACCGGCGCTGCCGGGCCGTTACAGCAACCTGCCGCATGGTGGGGCGCGAGGTGGTCCTGGCCAAGCCGGAGACGTTTATGAATTTGAGCGGAGAGGCAGTTTCCGCTCTGATTCGAGAGTTTGATGCGGACCCGGTGAAGGATCTGCTCGTGATCTACGACGAGCTGGACCTGACGCTGGGGAGCTTCAAGATCAGGGAACGCGGATCGCCGGCCGGGCACAACGGAGCCCGCAGCGTGACCGGCGCCCTGGGCAGCCGGGAGTGGTTGCGCTTGCGTATAGGCGTGGGGCCGGACCTACCGTCAGAGGCTGTTGCCTCCAGGGGCGGAAGGCGGCACGGCAAGGATTACCTGCTTTCGCCGCTGCGCAAGGCGGATTTGACGGTGCTGGATGAGGTGCTGGACCGGGTGGCAACCGCTACTCGGCGCATCCTCTCAGACGGGCCGGCAGCCGCGATGAACGAGTTCAACCGCCGGGAGCAGAACGGCTCGGCGGCGGAGTAACGAAGACGCCAAGACGATAGCTGGCGGACAAGGCTGGAGATCGGGGCTGGACCCCGGAATTCAGCGGAAAAGGAAACTTGATGGACCGTGTGTATGAGGTTATGTTCATTGTTCGGCCCGATGCGGTCGAAGAGGATGTCGACAAGCTGATTGCCGGCTTCAGCGCCAATGTCACCAACGGCGGCGGAGCGGTGAAGACCGTAGAGAAGATGGGCCGGCGCAAGCTCGCCTATACGGTGCGGAAGTTCAACGAAGGCAACTACGTTCTGCTTACCGTCGAGGCCAATGGCGCGGTGATTCTGGAACTGGAGCGCCGCCTGCGCGTTACCGAGCCGGTGATCAAGTTCATCACCGTGCGCGTCGACGAGGAAGAGAAGCGCTTGGCTAAAGTCAAGGCCAAGCGCGGCGTCCGCCGTTCGGCGACTCCAGTAGCTGCGGCTCCGGTTGCGGCTCCAGCTGCGGCAGCGCCCGTGGCGGCTCCCGCCGTGGCGGAAGCTGTCGCGCCGGCAGAAGCCGTCTAGCAAGGCTTCAAGAGATTGCCGCAGCCGGCCCCGTTTTTCCGGGGCGCGGGTTGTGGCTCGATCCAGCGTTTCGGCGCGCGCCAGTGGGCGTTTGCCGGGACTCAAGAGAGTGAAGAGGAAACAGCATGTCTGAAGATCAAGCAAAAGCGCCCGAGACGAGCGCAGCAGCACCGCAAGCCGCATCCGGCGGGGAATCCAATCCGGTTTCGAGTTCGAGCCAGGGTTCAGGCTCCAGTTCAGCTCCGGCTCGCTCTGGCGGACGGCCAGGCGGACGGCCCTCCGGCGGCGCCGGCGGCCGCGGCAAGTTCTTCCGCCGCAAGAAGGTCTGCAAGTTCTGCACCGAGAAGATCGACGCGATCTCTTACCGCGATGTCCGTCTGTTGCAGGGCTTTGTGGCCGAGCGCGGCAAGATCGTGCCCCGGCGGCTTACCGGCGTTTGCACCACGCACCAGCGCCGCCTGACCCGCGCCATCAAGCAGGCCCGGAACATCGCCCTGCTGCCGTTTGCCACGCGGCACTAGGCCTCTGACCGTATGAAAATGTACCAGGGCTGGGTGCCCCAGGTCCCGATTTTGGGACCTGGGATACCTCGAATTCCATGGTGCGAAATCCTCCGGTCAAAAACCTGGTCGCCTGATGCCGAACAAGAATTCTGCGCGGCCCGCCGATGGCTAGGGTCTTTGCCTAACAGGCAAGACCGCCGTGGCGGCCGCCCGCACCAAGGGAGAGTTACCCATGGAAGTTATTCTGAAGGAAGACGTAGTCAACCTGGGCCACCGCGGAGACGTTGTCAAAGTGGCCGAGGGCTACGGACGCAACTTTCTGCTGCCGCGCAAGCTGGCGATGCAGGCAACCGCGGCCAACAAGGCCGTTGTTGAACAGATGAAATCCGCCGCCGCGCGCCGCTACGCCACTGAAAAGGCGCAGGCCGAGGAATTGGCTGCCAAGCTCACGCCAGTCGCGCTCGACTTCACCCGCAAATCGGGCGAAGCCGGCCACCTCTTCGGTTCCGTCACGTCGGCCGACATTGCCACCGCTCTGGAAGCCAAGGGCTTCGAGATCGATCGCCGCAAGATTCAGCTGGACGAGCCGCTGAAGACCGTGGGCGATTTCAATGTGGCCATCAAGCTGTACCGCGACGTTACCGCGCAGATCAAGGTTACGGTCGTGGCCGAAGCTACGGAAGCAGCCGCAACCGAAGCTCCGGCTGCCGAGCCTGAAGCGGAAGCTGCCGCAACAGAGCCCGCAGCAGAGTAGTTTCTGTCCGCCACGCGGATTCACCCCGCCTCCCGGTTCGCCGGGGGGCGGCGCGTGTGTCACTCCGTGCGGTTTCCTGAATCAGTCGAATAGCGGCGTCGAGATCGGCGCAGCCAGGGCATTATCACTGTTTCTGTAGTGTTGAATTCGTGGTTTCCCACCCATTTCACAAAGAACGTGAAATGGGTGGGGCACGGAGCTTCCTTACACCTTCCCTGAAAATGCTATAACGCTGTACCCTTTCAGCCCGCCCGATGATGCCTGCTTATTCAGAGATTTCCTAGAAAAGCTTCTTCTCCGGAATGCCGCCGCTGAGCGCAATCAGCTTTTTGAAAGCCTTGGCCATGTTCTCCTGAAAGTCGGGAATCTCCTCCGCCTTGCTTGTTGAGAAGAGGAATCGAACCCTGTTCGGATTCGCGCCGCTGTCGGGATGATTCGCCTTGTCAAAGCAGGTTCTTGCCTTTTTCCCGCTCATCGAAGTGATGGTGAGGCGGAATAGCTTTTCGCGCAGGTCATGCGTGTCGCCAGGATCGAATACCTCCCAGATCATGCTGTTTGAGTCCAGCGCGCCGAGGTAATTTTCGCAGCGGCCATCGGGCTGAGTGACAGTCAAGGCGTTTGTGGCCGGATCGAATGCGACCTCGAGGTTATCGTTGAATCCGTCGCTCGGCGTGAGCGCAAGCAGCTTGCCGCGCACGTAATCGACGAGGTCTTGCTGGGTCGGCTCGGGCTTGGGCTCCGGCTTTTTGGCGTGGCGCGCGCGGGTGGGCTGCGTGGCTTGCGCGGCTAGTTCATTTTGCGCGAAATACAGAAACAGGCATCCGAGCAACACACCGGAACAGATGCGCGCCACACGATTCATGGATAGATTCCTCATTGTTCTTGCCATCAGTTTCATTTTCAACCGCGAGTCTGCTCTTTGCGAACGATTTCCGCATAGGCCTGAAAGCTGGTTTGGCAGTCAACGCGCCTGCCTTCCGCCACCAGCGCCTGGAGCCGCTGCTGATGTGCGGCCCACAGGCTGCCAATGCTGGCGCCTGGACGCGCGTTACCGACGATTGAAGGAATATATCTGGTGTCGTCGCCAAAATTCTTCGTCACGAGCAGCGTTCCGTCTTGAAAGGCAGTGTGGAATGTGACTCCCAGGGAGTTCGGATGGGCAAAGGCCGACTTGTCTCTCGATAGAAATACCGGATTTCCGGTACGAAGCCTCCCGCCCTGCACGATCATTGGCACCCGTTTGCGCCACATGGAAAAGACAACCATGGCCGGGAATATCAGGAGGATACGAAAGACCGAGGTGTCGTCTCCGGCGAAAAACAGGTGGTAGAAGCCCAGGTCTGTTAGCGTGGCAGTTTCGGCCTGATACCTGTTCCGAATGCGCTGTTCGAATTCCGGAGAGCTGATTTGTACGAGTCCGATTGTGCCGATTGTTTTCTGAATAAGGAAAGGAAGACTTCGCAAAAAAATCGTGATCGCGATGAAGATTGTCGCGATCATCTGGCTGGAAACATGTAAACCATGTGTTGCCGCTGGAGATCTTTTGAGAAGCAGGACTAACAGAAATCCCAAAATGAGTCCTGCCACGATAGGAATCGCTGTCTTCTGCTTGCCGCGAGCGCCGGTTTGAGTGATTACCTCGTGTCTTTCACTTTCCGTTTCCACGTCTTTCTCCTTGGCTGTTCCCTGATTTGCAAATATTGGTTCCCTACACCATGGCCCGCTCCTTCACGGTCAGGTACTGATTCAGCACCGACGAAGTGAGGGCTTCGGGGTCGAGATCGAGGGTGAGTGCGCCCTGCTCGTGCAGCCGGGCGAGAAGCAGTTCGCGGCGTCCGGCCATTTCCTGCGCGGCGGCGGCGCGAAACATCTGTTCCATATTTTTTGGCCGGGCTTGGGCGATGGACTCGACCTCCGGCTGGGCCATGGCGACAAAGAGAAGCACGTGGCGGCGGAGCAGTTGCAGCGCGCCATCGATCACCTCGGGACGCATGGCGGTTTCGGCCAGATCGGTGATCCACAGAACCAGGGAGCGGCGGGGCTGCAGGCGGCTGAGTACGGCCGTGGCGCGCAGGTGGTCGGCCTCGCCGGATTCGGCGCGCACCTGGGCGAGCGACTCAATAAACTGGCGCAGGTGAGCCGCGCCGCGGCCCGGCAGCAGGCGCTGCTGAATGCCCTGTCCATAAGCCAGCAGGCCGACGCGGTCGCCGGAGTAAAGCGCCAGTTGAGCGAGCGCGACGGCCGTCGAGCAGGCGTGGTCGAGTTTGGAGTGAACTTGTTGATCTCCTCTGGATTTTCCCTCAGGGGCTAAAGCCCCTGCCTTTTTTTCACGGGTATCGGCACGACTAAAGTCGTGCCCTGACACAAAACAGGAAGGCTCGGCTGGCTGCGCTGCCGCTACGCGGGAGCGCATCAGGCGGCCGCAGTCGAGGACAATCCACACGGGCTGGCTGCGCTCGCTCTGGTACTGGCGGGTGATGGGGCTGCCGCGGCGCGCCGAGGCCGTCCAGCAGATGTCGCGCAGGTCGTCGCCTTCGCGGTACTCGCGCAGGCTCTCGAAGTCGCGGCCCAGACCACGCTGACGCGCCCGGCGCAGTTGCAGATCGATTTGCCGGCTGCGGGCCAGAAAGATCTGCTGCTCCTCGCCGGTGCGCAGGGCCGGGTAAACGCGAACTGTCTGCGTCAGCGGCGCCCTGGCCCAGCGCTCGAGGAGGCCGAGTCCGGAGCGGTAGCGCACGTAGAGCCAGCCGGTCGGCCAGTCGCCGCGCTCGCGAGGCTCCACGCGGTAGCGGAGCGTGGCCGGGACACGGGGAAAGGCGGTGAGCCGGAGGGTTTCCGGCTCCGCAACCAGGGCGGGCGGCAGGTCGTCCACGAGACGGCAGTCGAGGATTGTCTTGCCGTGGCTCTCGATGGTCAGCTCGATCTCGGTATCGCTGTCGAGCGCTGGAGCGTTGGACCAGGAGCGGCTGGCGGTCAGCTTGGCAGGGGCGGGAAGGCGCAGGCCGTCGAAGAGAGCGGCCAGCAGAACCAGCGCATCCCACGCCGGCATGGCAAAGGCCAGACGCCAATCCCAGAAGCCTGGAACCAGCCAGACGAAGCCCGCCAGAAGCAGGGCAATCGTCCGCGGCGTGAGGCCGAAGCCCCAGCGGCGGCGCCGTTCGCATACGGCGCTGACCGGATCGGGATGGAGGGAAGGAGAGATCATTGACGGGGCACCGGCACGGCGGCGAGGACGTCGGCGAGGACGCGGTCGGCGTCGAAGCCTTCCAGTTCGGCCTCGGGCTTGAGAATGACGCGATGGCGCAGGACCGGCTGTACGGCGCGCTTCACGTCGTCGGGAACGAGGTAGTCGCGGCCATCGAAAGCGGCTGCGGCCTGGGCCACGCGCATCACGCTCACCGCCGCGCGGGGACTGGCGCCCAGCAGCAGAGTGGGCCACTCGCGAGTGCGGCGGGCCAGCGCCAGAATGTAGGCGTAAAGCTCCGGCTCAATGCGGATGGCGCGCACCTCGGCGCGGGCGGCGGCAAGCAAACCCGCGGGGATGGGCGCGATCGAGGCGTCTTCCAGCAGGCCCGTGCCGGAGCCAGCATGATGCCGCTCCAGAATCTGCCGCTCCTCCTGATCGCTGGGGTAATTCAAGCGAATCTTGAGGAGAAAGCGGTCGAGCTGCGCTTCGGGCAGCGGGTAGGTGCCCTCGAAATCGACAGGGTTCTGCGTGGCGAAGACGGTGAACCAGGCGGGCAGCGGGCGGCGCGTGCCGTCGGTGGTGACCTGGCGCTCTTCCATGCATTCCAGCAGGGCGGCCTGGGTACGCGGCGGCATGCGGTTGATTTCGTCGACCAGCAGCAGGTCAGTGAAGACG
>Ga0326727_10005502_pt1 | contig 36114 bp, 31 predicted proteins | sample MB2enrmetagenome_FD_207643 | JGI IMG/M metagenome (GOLD analysis project Ga0326727, IMG submission 207643) | Lab enriched peat soil microbial communities from McLean, Ithaca, NY, United States - MB29MY | ecosystem: Environmental > Terrestrial > Soil > Wetlands > Peat | place: USA: New York...
GTACTGGCCGGGTTGATTATTCTCCGCGAAAAAGTAATAAAACCGCTTCTCACAGGAATCTGTAAGAAAACAGTAGGACGACCGCCGAAAAACGAGCGGCCTAGCGATACAAAATACGAAAGGATTCACCATGATATGCTCGACCTTCTCGACGAGCTGCATCTCGTACCAACATGATTTTTACTGACAACATGTTGTCAGAGATTAAAACATAAGGGGCTAAATATTTATCGCCGCAGTAATAGTAATCTGTTAAAATATACAAAAAATAAACTATAGAGGTTATCATGGCGCTCCCCTCTGCGTTAAAAAGGATTTCCGCAACGGTCTGGGAACTCTCCGCCTCATATAAGCCGGGAATGCTCGTACCGGCCCGTATTTATGCTACGGAGAAGCTCATAAAAGAGATGGACGCCGGGGTTTTTGAACAGATCACCAATGTTGCCTGTCTGCCGGGTATAATTAATTACGCCTACTGCATGCCGGACGGTCACTGGGGTTATGGATTCCCCATCGGCGGAGTTGCGGCCATGGACCCGGAAAATGGAGTGATCTCACCCGGCGGAATCGGCTTCGATATCAACTGCGGCATGCGGCTGGTCCTCACCAACCTTACCTTCGCCGAGGTCCAACCCCATCTGCAACACCTTGTGGACCAGCTCTTTTATCGAGTCCCGGCCGGCGTCGGCAGCCACGGCTTCGTCAAGCTCTCCCACGATGAGTTCCGCCAGGTGGCTGAACAGGGCTCGCGGTGGTGCCTCAAAAACGGTTTTGCCTGGCAGGAGGATTTGGACCTGACCGAAGAAGGGGGTTGCTTTACAGGGGCTGATGCGTCAAAAATAAGTGACAGGGCCATAGAGCGGGGCTTCAACCAGATCGGGACTCTCGGCTCCGGCAACCACTATCTGGAAATCCAGGTGGCCAAGCCGGAAAATATCTTCGATGAAAAAACGGCGGCCGCGTTCGGCATAACCATTCCGAACCAGGTAGCTGTCATGTTCCACTGCGGCAGCCGCGGCTTCGGCCATCAGGTGGCAACAGATTACCTCCAGACCTTTCTCGGCGTTATGGAAAGGAAATTCGGCATATCGGTCAATGACCGGGAACTTGCCTGCGCACCCTTCCGTTCCCGGGAGGGGCAGGATTATTTTGCCGCGATGAAATGCGCCGTCAACATGGCTTTTGCCAACCGCCAGGTAATTCTCCACCGGATCCGAGAGGTCTTTTCCGACATCTTCCACCGGGACTCTCGCGATTTGGGAATGAACATGATTTACGATGTGGCCCATAACACCGCCAAACTGGAAATGCATCAAGTAGGCGGGAAAACGCGCGAACTTCTGCTTCACCGGAAAGGTTCAACAAGGGCCTTTGCCCCAGGGATGGAGGGGATACCTTCGTGCTATAGCGAAACCGGACAACCGGTTATAATCGGGGGCAGCATGGAGACCGGCTCGTATCTTCTTGCCGGTCTTGGCACGGGGAAAGAAACTTTTTATACCACCGCCCATGGCAGCGGAAGGACGATGAGCCGCCACCAGGCGAGAAAACAATTCCGCGGGGATAAATTACTGCGCAATATGGAAGAACGTGGTATTTATGTGCGGAGTGTCTCGCGGGGAGGATTGGCTGAAGAAGCCGGAGCGGCATACAAAGATATCGACGAGGTGGTGGAGGCCACGGAACTTGCGGGATTGAGCAAGCGCGTGGTGAAGCTGGTGCCGATAGGAAACGTAAAGGGGTAAAGTCCGGAGGGAATTAATGGCAAAAAAAGTCTTTATCGCCGCTACCAGTCAGAATTGTGGGAAAACCACCATCAGCGTTTCACTGATGCATCTGGCGCGGTTAAAATATGAGCGGGTCGGCTTCATCAAGCCGATCGGGCCGAAATACGAAATGTACGGAGACCTGATGGTGGATGTGGATGCTATTCTGGTAGCCAAAACCTTCGGACTGGAAGAAGACATTACCCTGATGAATCCGGTCGCGATGCATCGCAACTTTACCCGTGAATTTCTCGAAGGCAAAATGAATTGTAGGGATTTGAAGCGGACAATAATCGAGGCAGTTGATATCCTCGACAAGAAGTACGATTTCCTGATTATTGAAGGGGCGGGACATGCCGGGGTCGGCTCAGTTATCGGCCTCAATAACGCCTATGTCGCGAACACCCTCGGGGCACCGGTTATAATCGTCACCGAATGTGGCATCGGCAGCACCATCGACATGGTTCACCTCAACCTTGCTCTCTTTGAAAAAGAGGATGCCAATGTCAAGATGGTCCTCGTCAACAAGATTATTTCCGTAAAACGTGAACCGATCCTGAAACTCCTCAGGAAGGGGTTCCCCGGCCGCAATCTGCAAGTGGAAGGGGGGTTCAACTACTCACCGATTCTGGCCAATCCAACCCTCGGCTATATTTCCAAACTCTTCAACCTCCCAATCCATGGCGATCCGGAGGGACGGCAACGCATCGTTTACAAAATCCAACTGGGCGCTGCTTCATCCCAGCGGGTTGTGGACCTTCTCCAGGAATCCACTCTCCTGGTCATCACCAGTTCCAGAGACGAGCTTATCGTGACACTCTCTTCCCTCTACCATATCCCCGCGTACAAGAATAAGATTGTCGGCCTGATTATCGCCGGCCATACGGCGATTTCGGAAATCACCCAACAGATCCTGGACGACAGCGGCATCCCTTACATCCGCATTCATGATTCTACTGCCGATATATTCACCAAGATCATGGAAACAGTCACAAAAATCACCAGTGAGGACCAGGAGAAAATCAACTGGATCAAGGCAAACGCCGAAAACGAAATCGATTTTGAAGCCATTGACGCGCTTCTCTAGGGTAGACGGAGAAATTATCTATGCCATACCGGTTCCTGGAGGATATAGCCATCGCTGATGTGGCTTTCGAGGCAACTGGGAAGACCCGGGAAGAGATGTTCATCGCCTGTGCCGACGCCTTGATGAATGTCATGGTGGCGGACCTTACGTCTATCTGCATGGTCGAGAAATTGGAATTCCGGTTGGAAAACGAAGCCCTGGATATGCTCCTCTTTAACTTTTTGGGCGAGCTGATTTTTTATAAGGATGCCCGGCTTCTCCTGTTGCGGGTAAGGTCAGTGATCATCTCCGAGGTCGGCGAGCATTTCGCCTTAATTGCCGAAGTGTGCGGTGAAAGGCTGGACCCTGCCAGGCACCCGCTGATCGTGGACGTAAAAGCCGTCACTCTCCATCGTTTCAGGTTGGAGAAAACGGAAGAATGTTGGCAGGCAGAAGTGGTCCTCGACATCTAGATACGATCGAATTCCTTAATCGTCCTTCCTCACTTTCCGTTAATCTTAATTATAATCGGCATCAAATACTGATTAATGTTGACAACGTCATGGATGAAAATTAAAGTAAACAAAACCTAACCAAAAATTTTTTTTCGGGGGTTAACATGTCAATCAAGCTTGGCGAAATGCTGATTGAGGCGGGGTTATTGAGCCGTGCGCAGTTGGAAGCGACTCTGAAAAACCAGGTCATTTTCGGTGGCAGGCTGGGGACCAATCTCATTGAGCTCGGATATCTTTCGGAAGAGAATCTGGCATGTTTCTTAAGCAAAAAACTAGAACTCCCTTGCGTGACCGTCGAGCAGTTGATATCCATATCCCCGGATATAATCAAGATTATTCCTAAGGAAGTTGCCGATAAATACAAGGTCATCCCCTTGGGTCTTGAGAAGAAAAGACTAACGCTCGCCATGCTAGACCCCGCGGATCTGTCGTCCATTGACGCGATCTCATTTGTCACCGGGTATTATATTATTCCTTTGATTGCACAGGAGTTGCACCTGGTTCAGGCCTTGGAAAATTATTACGGCATCAAGCGGGATGTGAGATACATCCACCTAGCCGATAAGGTGAAAGAATTGCACCGCATTACCAAACATGATGAACACAAGGACAAGACCGTTAAGGAACCCGCAGAGATCAATTTCCCGCTTACGCAGGAAGATGACGACATTTTTGATATCCAGGAAGTCGTGGGATCTGCTGAAGAACCATTTAAAACAAAATCGTTTAACACAACACCGGTCATAATGGAACCTGAAGTAGTGGAGCCTGCCGAAGTAGCGCCGGTCATACATTCCGAAGAATCCGTTGTGGAAAAACTGGCCGAAGCAAAAGACCGCGAAGACATCGCAGAGATAATCACTATGTTTCTCGGTCAGCAGTTCGACAGGGTAGTCCTCTTCCTGATCAAGGGAACCGTCGTAGACGGTTGGAAAGCATGTATTAACAACAGCGCCTTTTCCGATATCCGGAACCTGCGGCTACTGCTGGATGAGCCTTCGGTCCTGAAAGTTGTCAACGATGGCAGGAGTTACTACCTGGGACCGATCCCAGAGACGCCGGGCAATGCCCGGATACTGGCGGGAATTGGTGGTGGTGCGCCCTCTTCCGTCCTGCTGATGCCTTTGATGATGATGGGGAGGGTAGTAGCCATCATATACGTGGATGGCGGAAAAGAACCTTTGGCAAACCGTCTGGCAGACCTGCAGAAGCTTGTCGGAAAAGCTTCAATAGCGTTTGAAATACTTATACTTAAGAATAAAATCCTGATGACTTAGATGAAATAACAAAACATGAATGTGATAATGGCCAGATTCGTTCAGGCCTTTTTTGTGCTTTGATAACGGCGTTTATTCTGTATAATATAAGCAGCTTTCTCTCGGTTAAATAGACACCTGCATCCTGCTAGTTCAGAATGCACACTCTTTTCGAGCGGGATGACTTTTCGCAGAACAGAAGTTCCAATGTAGTCCTTACTGCATGACAGATGCCTCAGAATACTGTAGGCACTGGTTTTACACTGGCGACCGTGACCGCGAAAACCCCATACCGATTGTAAAAGAACTGGAGGGGGGAATAAACACTGTGAAGCAACAAAAGTCGAGCACCACCGCGCAGTTTCTTCAGTAAGAGATAACATTCCCGGTTTTCATCCATGCATCATAGACAGCAGGAATTCCCGCACTAGGATCCTAATCAAAAAATTCATCTCCTGGAGGGAACATGGTCACCAACGAACAATTCGACAAGTTTTTCGCATCCAAAGCATTCGGCGTGGTTGGCGCATCAGCCAATCGTGACAAATACGGCAACAAGGTTCTACGCGTCTACCTGCAAAACAACATGAAGGTAATTCCGGTTAACCCGAGGGAAAAGGAGATCGAAGGGATTCCTTGCGTGGCAGGCATCCCGGACTTGCCCTCAGAGGTAAAAAGCATTTCGGTGATTACCCCGCCTTCGGTAACCGAGCAGGTGGTGGAAATGGCCATAGCCAAAGGGATTGAGAATATCTGGATGCAGCCAGGAGCTGAAAGCTCTGTTGCCGTTGACAAATGCCTCAAGAACAATATTAATGTGATTGCCGACGGCAGTTGCATTCTGGTGAAGATCGGCTTCAAAGGCCCCTGATCGAGATCCCACAGACCAACGCATTAAGTCAGAAATGCCGTTTTTTTCTCCATACCTACTAACGAGCGCCAACCACTGTTTTTCCCCAGTAACGGCTGCTTATCTTCTTCAAAATTCTGTACGTGTAATCTGTACATATAATTTAATAGACAACAGGCGTGCTTTAGAGGGTCAGAAGCTGGGATGGATACTAAGAGGCCGCCGACCACGGCGAGCCCGAGCCGCCTTAGTCCCTCGGCGCCTTCGCCGAACCCGATGGCCATGGGGAGAGTCTCCATGAGGGCGGCCATGGAAGTCATTATGTCAGCCGGAAACGGACAAGTGCACCCTGCTAGTCTTCATAAATGGGAGATATGCCTTCGTTCCGCTGCGACTCCAGGGCGAAATCGACCATCATGATGGCGTTCTTGCTATCCCGATTAGCATAATAATTCCGACAAAGGCATAGATGTTCAGCCCCTAGTGGAACAGTATGAGGATGGATGAGCACCCCGAAACCGGACGCCGGCAACCCGGAAAGAATGGTCAGCGGGTGTATGAAGCTTTCGTAGAGAATCCCCAGCTCTATATGAGAGATGACAATGATGGCCATGATGAGGAGGAGCCAGAGTCCTTAAAGTGACTACTAGAATGCCTGGGCCGTCCCCGGGAAGCTGCTGTTGATGGTCGGCGACTGTATCTTCTTCTCCAGCTTCTCCACCAGCGGCATGGCATCGCCAAGGGCAACACCCGCTTTCGTATTTAAATAGTTGGTCACCCAGCTGTCCCAGGTGGTTTATTGTGAGCGGGCCAAGCGATTTTGTCAGGGTTGCCACCTTCCTGAGAGGCACGAGCTCACCGCTGGAGGAATGGAGATAGAGCATGGAGAGGGATGACGATTACATCTTGTACTGATCCTTAACTCCTGAATTACCTGATACTGGTTGTTGGGAGAATTTGAATGGTTAAAGCCTGGCGGTGGCCGAAGGCAAAGTAGAGGGCGTCCTCCACCTGCTACGCAGAAAGACCAAGGACGGTGGCTTTGTCTCGATCGATCTCCACATTCACCTGCGGGTTATTGATCTACAGGTCGCTGGGAACTTCCTGCAGTTGGGGCAGAGCGTTCATTTTCTCTTCGGACTCGACTGCTTTTCTGTAGAGGAGATCCTTGTTGGGACTCTGCAGTGTGTACTTGTACTTGCTCTTGGATAACTGCCCGCCGACGCGGATTGCCAGCAGGTTCTGAATGAACATACTGATTCCGAAAACGACTGCCAGCTTTGGCTTGAGTCTCTGGATGATCTCGTCTGCGCATGAATTCCGTTGGTCTCGCAGTTTGAGACGCATGAAGTTGCTTATTTACCGGATTTAGTGAAAAAATAAGGCCGCCTCCCATGAAGCAGCCTTTATCTAAACTTCGCATTGTTACGCTTTGCGCCTAAAAATCTTCTTCCTCCATCTCTTCTTCATCTTCATCCATACCGATCCCCTCGTCATAAGCCAGTCCATCCTCTTCCATTTCTTCCATTTCATCAGCCAGAATCTGATCCGGAGGACCCTCGTCCTCGTCGCTTATTGCCTCAAAACTGGCAAGAATATCACCATTGGTGCAAAACCGTCCTTTTTTGTATGTGCAGGAGTCCTTCGAACATATATCGAAGAGCTGGATCTCGCTGCAAAGCCTTTCGGGATTTTCACCCTTGTCCATATAAATCACCTTCTTAAATTCGATTACCAGCTGTTTCCAATCCTGAAACGGTTTTCCCACTCTGGCGGCACTTGCCTCCATCTCGGCCTGTGGTCTTGCACTTCGGGCAGCCTGAAGCTGTTGACCTACGCAATGCGAAATTATGCGGCGGAATTGAGATGATCGCCTCTGCGCAATTCCTCAATTTGCTTGTTAAAACGATAAATCCTTAGATTCCTCGTTGGAAATCAATTGTGTCTTATCCGGAGGTTCCCAGATAGGTTCTTGCGGCGAAGCTATATTTTATTCGCTGCTCACGTATTCCATTGCCTTATTGACATCTTCCACGCAACCTATGTAGATGGGGGCACGCTGGTCGAGGCACTCCGGCTTAAGGTCGAGAATAGGCACCTTGCCGTTGGTGGCGGCGCCGCCAGCGTTCTCGACGAGATAGGCCATGGGGTTCAACTCGAACAATAGGCGCAGCTTACCGTTCGGCGAGCCGTTCAGTGCAGGATACATAAATATCCCTTTACCTTTCATGAGTACCTGGTTTATGTCGGGAACAAACCCTCCGGAATAGCGCAGCTTGCACCCCTTGGCCTCCAGGTAGCGAATGAATTTTTCGTTCCCCTCGGTGTATTTGTTGCGCAGACCTCCGGGAGCATAGATGTCGCCAGACGGCTTCATTCTAACGTTTTCCCGTGTCAGTGTATATTCCATGAGATGATTCATGGTGAACTCGTAGACGCCGTTGCCGACCGAATAGACCAGGGAGACCCGCGGTCCGTATAGGATATACATGGCCGCCACTTGCTTGCGCCCCTCCTGAAGCAGGTCGCAGCCGGAATAGATTGAAACGATCGTCCCCACGGCGAGGTTGACATCCACCAGGGAAGAGCCGTCAAGGGGGTCGTAAGAGACGGAATACATGCCGTCGGGATTGGTCGACACCTGGTAAATCTCATCCATTTCCTCGGAAGCGATGTTGCAGACCACTCCTGACTTGATCAGCCTTTTCCGGATAATACGGTCGGACAGGACATCAAGAGCAAGCTGCTCTTCGCCGTATAGGTTGGAAGTGCCCGCCACCCCCAGATCTCCAGTCCTAACGGCGTTTATGACATATTTGCTTGACTCGGCGATCTCGCAGATCAGATGAACTAGATTATCCTCTATATTCTGCTCGCGCAGATGCCGTCTCAAGTCAATCTGGAATTTTGATTTACCCGGTTCTGTAGTCATGAAAATCCTCCTCTAATTGGAGCCTTATAACTATATTGAGATTAATTGAAATATGCTTGTAAATCAAGCAAAAAGTGAATTTACGACTCGTTTCCCTTGACTTCGGCCATTTCTGTGTTATCTAAAGGGTTGTTATTGATTTTCATGAGAAAAGAATGGGGCTCATATGGATAGCAGCAGGAGGAAATTTCTGTTTACCTGCCTAGGCGGCATTGCAGCGGCGGGAGCAGGGTCGGCACTTTATCCCGTATATAAATACCTGGCGCCGCAAAATACAAGCGCGAACGGGGAAAAGGTAAGTATCCCCGCGTCCGATCTTTTGCCCGGAGATGCCAAATTCTTCGATTTCCGCGGCGAGGCCGGTGTTATCGTGCGCAAAAGGAGCGGGGAACTGATCGCCCTTTCCGCCGTCTGCACCCACCTTGGATGCATCGTACAGTGGGAAAGGGATAAGCAGGATTTCCTCTGCCCTTGCCATGGTGGAAAGTATACGGAGGATGGGGTGGTGATTTCCGGACCTCCTCCCCGCCCCCTGGCCAAGCTGGCCTTCACGGTCGCGGGCGGCGCCATTATCGTCGGATAGAGAGCACTCGATTGTCAATCAGGAGATACTCATGAACATTTTGAAAAGTGTCTATAACTGGTGCGAAGTGCGGCTGGGGATAAAGGAACTGGTAGAAAAGGAGCTGACCGGTTACCTCCTGCCGCGCAACATCAATTTCTGGTATTCCATGGGTAGCATTATTCTCTTTATTTTTGTCATGCAGGTGCTGACCGGGATTCTTCTGCTCGTCTACTACATCCCCGAAGCGGACAAGGCCTTCGGCAGCGTGGTCGGGATCATGAACAGGGTGCCGTTCGGCTGGCTCATCCGCATGTGCCATGTGATCGGCTCCAACATGATGGTCCTGTTCGTCCTTTTCCACATGCTTTCCGTACTGTTCATGGGAAGCTACAAGAGCCCGCGCGAATTAAACTGGCTCACCGGCTTCGTTCTTTTTACGCTGGTACAGGCGCTCTGCCTGACCGGCTACCTTCTCCCCTGGAGCCAGCTCTCATTCTGGGCGACCACCGTTGCAACTAACAGCGTCGGCGCGATCCCCCATATCGGCCAGTTTCTAGTTGAGTTCCTGCGCGGCGGCAAGCTTGTAGGTCCACCGACCCTGGGGCGCTTCTATACGCTCCACATCGCGGTGATCCCCATTTTGCTGGCCTCTGTCATCGGAGCACATATCTTTTTCCTGGAAAGGATCGGCGTCTCCACCCCGCCGTTTGGCCTCGACAATACGAAAAACCGCTGGCAGGGGGATGCGTTCCGCTATGAAGGACATCCCGGAGGCATCCCCTTCTTTCCCAACTATCTACTGCGGGACATGACATCGATTGCCATCTATTTCGCCCTGCTCGCCGCCGTTGTCTTCTTCTACCCCAACCTGTTCTTCACGAAAGACACCTTTATCCAGGCAAACCCATTCCAGACCCCCGCACACATTAAGCCGGAATGGTATTTCCTCGCCAATTACCAGACCCTGAAGCTCTTTCCCAACGAATTCATCGGCCTCTCCATTCAGGGGGCCGCCATGACTTTCCTTGCCCTCCTCCCCTTTATCGACCGCGGCAATGAAAAGCATCCCCTGAAACGCCCCCTGTTCCTGGCCAGTGCGTCCGGAGGGATTTTACTGTTCATAGCCCTGATGGTATGGGGACACTATTCATGAATCACGAGAGACGAATGATGAAAACCCTGATCCGAATAGGACCGCTTCTTCTTGTTATGTTAATGACCGGCCCGGGCGCTGCCAGTAATGTTTTGGCCCAGGAAGAGATTGTTTGCATCCACTGCCACAGCTCTATGCCCGGCAGGCTTGGCGAACCTGTCAAGCTCTGGCGCGACAGCATCCATGCCGCAAACGGCATTGCATGCAATGACTGCCATGGCGGCGACCCTAAAGATGTTGCCAACGCCATGAGCCCGGCCCGGGGCTTTCTCGGCGCGCCCAAAGAAACGGCTATTCCCGACTTCTGCGGACGCTGCCATGTCGGCGTAAAAAAGGATTATCTCCAAAGCGCCCACGGAAAGGCCCTGGGCAAGGGAGGCCCGACCTGTGTCACCTGCCACAGCAACCACCTCGTACTCAAGGCAAATCTTGACATCATCAACGAAAAGAACTGCAGCAAATGCCACGGTTTCGAGCAGGCTCGGATCATTAGAGAGGCGATGCAACAGACCGAAAGTCTGATCGTCTCAATCGGGGAGCGAATCGACCGTTTCAAGGGTGAGGGGGTGGACACCGACAGGCTGGGAAAGGGACTCTTTTCCTCCCGGAACAGGTTTCACACCATGTTTCATGACTTGGATGTGGAGAAGGTGAAGCAGGAATCAACGCAGATCAATGTTGATCTGAACAAGCTCGCCGGCACCCTTGATAAAATCGCTGATCAGCGCAACAAACGCAAACTTGCGGGGGTATGGGTGGTCGGCGGGGCGCTTCTGGCCGCTCTCATCTGTTATCTCCTGCGCAAGACGTATGATTAAATTTGCTAAAATGAAATCCTGTATACGCTCACAGTGTTTGTACAGCGCACATTCGCGGCCCCACTTTTTTTCGCGACTCACCGGTTCAGACAGATGAACAGCCCGGGGAATGTCAGCCAACATTGGCCGGGAATTGATCATCCGGAAACTCCCGACGTATAATGTCGCTTTTAAGAAACCAGATTAGGACGACAGCCGGGGCACTCCAGAGGAAGATCCAGAAGAGGGAGCTGATGATGCCGGTCGCAAAATAAAAAAACGACGGCGTACTCGACGAAATCTCCACCCACTTGGTAAAACATACGGTTTCATGAATAATGCCCAAGGCCAGACCAGCCCAGGCGCATTCTTTAAGACGCTTAAGCGATCCGACCCTGAGACGCAGGAAGAGAGTCGCCGTCACAATGAAATAGCCGCTAAAGAGAGTAACAAGCCATGGAATGAAACCGAGGCGGAAGAAAATGCTGGTTTCGGACACCGGTTCCAGAAGCTGCTCCGAGAGTACCGCTTGCCAGTCTCTGGAGTAATAGGTCAATAAACCGTTCAAGCCGTAAAGGAGAAGAATCCCTCCAATCATCACGCAAATCCAGCCGGTTACCCGGATCGGCTGCGGTGCCCTGGAGAGTTCCGGTATGGTTTCAACCGGCGGGGGAGCAACAAGATCCGGATTACGGTGAGAGCGTGTCAGCACTTCCATGTCGCGCCGTGTCTGCTCTTTTTCCTGCTGCTTCCGGATGTTTTCCCGGTACTCGGATCCAACCAGGCCGCACTTGGGGCAAACGGCAAACATTTCATCGGTAAATGTTGAATACTGGCAGACCGGGCAGATATTCATCAAGTCCTGTTTCCCGGACGGAGGAGGCGGTTTCATGACATGGAAACCAGCCTTGCAACGGGGACATTTAAGTTCGCGGCCGTCGGGAGGGAGTTCTAGCTCATTGACTTTACCGCTAAGATGACATGAGGGGCATTCGATTTTCATTGTCTGTACTGCCCTCCTTTGCGAACAATACCCGTTATAAAAGCGATTATAATATCAGGACGGGAAAATCCGTCAAGGTCAAATACATTCCGAATCCTCGCGAAGCAAAGGCCTGTATTAATTCCGCCCGCTTGTGGCCAGCCGGTTTTCCAGATGGACTAGTTTCCTCTCCATCGTTTTGCCGACCCAAATCTGCGGATTGGAGGGGATTTCCCCACGCTCTCTCTCCCACTTCCGGATCGTTTCCCGAGCTTTGGTGAAGGCGGCTGTGAATGAGTATGAACGGCGCAATGCCTCGTCAAAGTATGCCTTTCCGAACCAGGTGAACTCTTCGCCAAAACTGCAGCCGAACGATTCGTGGGTAGAGTCGGCCGCAGTAACAATGAGGGTATGGTCGTCCTTCAGAGGCTCGATAAATCCGCCTGCGTAACATGCCGATACCACGAGTACCTTCCAGGTAATGCCGGATTTTTTCAACATCCGCCTGACCATCTCAGGGGTGAGCCCGTCGAGTTCCAGCGGTCCGTTCTCCACCGCCAGCACATGCTCCGGCGAGCCATGGGAAGTAAGGAACAGGAAGAGCACATCTTCGTCCCGGTTCATGACCGCCCCTACCCGCCCGATTGCTCGATCCAGGTTGGTTGCAGTGGCAAACGGGAGACTGGTGGCGGTCCGCGGGTTATTGACAAGGGTGATCGTCCGGCCGGCGACGCCGAACCGTTCGCTGAAGAGCCTTTCGACCGCCACCAACTCTCGCATGAAGACGTCCTGGGTAGCGTCGCCGGCGAAACCCACAAAGTAGAGTTGGGGGCCCCTTTTCCCTCCCGGCAATAGCGCCGCTAGCTGTTCATCGAGGAGCCGTGACTGGGCGCTTAATACCTCTTCGGTCAGGCGGAGTTCGCCGCTTTCGTTATTTCCTTCGCCGCTCACCCAGAGGTCACCGCGTGGGAAAAAATAAAGAGGGACCATGAGTAACGTCAGAAAAATGAGGGGGAGAGATATACGCCTGGAGTGCTTGACAGGTGTTAGTCTGATAAGGAAGAGGAGCGCGGCCGCTGTCCACCACCAGAAGAAACGGTAGTAGTGGGGAGCATCCAGATACATTTCCATCCACCTCATCTGGTGTAACCGTGACATCCCTTCCAAAGCGCCATGGCAAAGTTCGATAGGGACGCTTAGGGAAATGAGTGCCACTGGAACCAGCGTGAAGAGTGCAGGGCACACCAGGAGCCTCCCCCCCAGAAGGCCTAAGAGAAGCATGAGCGGGAGATGAAAGAAGAAGGAAGGAAGGGCAGAATAATTGAATACACCCCCCTCCCCGACAAGGAGGAATGAGACCGTCAAATTTAAAACTAGGTCGGTGATGGCCAGGAGAGCCAGTCCTTCGGCTGCTCCGCAGAACTCTTCCGCGGCCACCCGCCGGAACAGTGCAATCTTCACCCCGCTGCAAAGGTTCCGCGCCAGGTTCGACAAAAGAGTATCTTTTCCCTTCCGGGGAGGCGCCTTGATCGCGGCGTCTTCGTCCGTCGCATCTTGCTGATCTGGTTGTGTTCCGTGAACAGCGTCGGTGTTGTCGGCCAAAGTAAGGTAGTGGTTTTCCTTGTCCATGTCGGCGGTATAATAGCATGATAGAAAATTTTTGGGGAGGTAGAATTCAGACAAATTTTACCAGTAATCTTTATTGAAATTCAGCCACAAAGTTCGTATTATCGTGGGAAAGGACTTTATTTAAGGAGGAAAATGTGGATAACTTTTTGGACAAACTTGAACCCAGACTTCTCTGGAAGCATTTTCTGGAGCTTGCCAGGATCCCCCGCGGTTCCGGTAGCGAAGCCGCGGCTGCCCGTTATGTGGCGGACACCGCCCGGGCCATGGGACACGCAGTGGTCCTTGATGAGGCCGGGAACGTGGTCATCCGGAAAAACGCCGCTCCGGGAAGGGAAAATATGCCGGGGGTCATATTTCAGGCCCATGTGGACATGGTTTGCGAAAAGAATGAAGGGACACGACACGACTTCCTCAAGGACCCCATTGAGGTCTACCGGGACGGCGACCTATTGCGGGCCAGGGGGACCACCTTAGGCGCCGATAACGGGATCGGAGTGGCAGCCGCTCTGGCGATCCTCGAATCAGCGGGAATCAAGCATGGTCCTCTGGAAGTGCTGATTACCGTCGATGAAGAAACGGGCCTCACCGGCGCAAACAAGTTCAGGGGGGGGATTCTCCAGGGCAAGTATTTACTGAACCTTGACAGCGAAGAGGAGGGGGTCCTCACCATCGGCTGCGCCGGGGGGATCGACACTATTGTCACCCGCACCCTAAACCTGAAGGGTTCAGACCCTTTAAAGAAGGCCTATCGTCTTAAAGTCCACGGGCTAAGGGGTGGGCATTCCGGCGTTGATATCAACCGTGGCCGAGGTAACTCCATCTGCATGCTGGCCCGTACCCTTTACAGATTGATCCCCGAACTGGGTCTGGACATCGCCAGTATCGACGGCGGCAACAAAAGAAACGCCATCCCCCGCGAGGCGTTCGCCGTAGTTCTGGCAGCACCCGACCAGGAATCAGCGCTAAGCGCTGCGGTCTCCGCCTGCTCAGCAGAACTCCGTCAGGCATTCGGCGCCTTTGACCCCGGAGTGGCCATCTCTTTCGAACAGGTGGACACGCCGGCAAAAGTAATGTCAGTAGCCGATGCCTGGGCAGTGGTCAGTTTTCTCTTCACTGCTCCCCACGGCGTGGTCGCCATGTCGCCGGACATCGAAGGCCTGGTGCAGACATCCATCAACCTCGGCGTCATCGAGACAAAAGAAGACAAGGTCGAAGTAATTTTTTTGAGCCGCAGTTCCATGGAAAGCTGCAAGAAGGACATTGCCTCCCGCATCGCCGCCCTTGCATCCCTCTCCGGAATGGGGTGTACCCATACGGGAAGCTACCCAGGCTGGAAGCCTGACGCCGGGAGCTCCCTGGTTAAAACCCTGTCCGGCCTCTACGAGCGGATGTACGGCACACCTATGTCCGTCAAGGCTATGCATGCGGGCCTGGAGTGCGGAATAATCGGCGAAAAGTATCCCGGCATGGAGATGGTGAGCATCGGTCCCAACATGTGGGACGTGCACACTCCCGAGGAGAATGTGAGCATCTCCTCATCCGCCCGTTTTCTCGATTTTCTGAAGGCCATCATCGAGACTGTATAGCCAGGTCACCTATTATATCGGAGGAAGTATGATCCGTTTCTCAACCCATTTGCCTCTGATCGCTGTCCTGGGGCTTTTTGCCCTTGCCGCCTGTTGTCCAGTCGGCAATGAATTGATGGGCGATCCCCGTAGCCCCTATCCTCTACAGCCGCCTCCCAAAGTCGGCGAAATAGTTCACCTGCCGACAGGGACCGTCGTCAGCCAGGCACAGATGCTCAGCGTTGCTGGTGACGCCCGTATCGTCTACATCGGCGAAACCCACGATAACCCCGCTTCGCACCGCCTTGAGCTGCAGGTCCTCAAGGCCCTCGCCGAGATACATCCCGGCCGACAGGCCCTTGGCATGGAAATGTTCTCCCGTTCCCAACAGCCTGCCCTCGATCGCTGGATTGCCGGCAAACTTGACGAGAAGGCCTTTCTCAAGGAATCGCACTGGTACGGCTCATGGCACATGGACTTTGACTACTACCGCGATCTGCTCATTTTCGCACGGGACCAGAAGATCCCGGTAATTGCCCTGAACGCTGAGAAGGATCTGGTGGAGAGCGTGCTCGCCAAAACCCCTGATCAACTCAACACCGAACAGCGGGCCCGGCTACCAAAGCTCGACATGACCGACCCCTACTCGCGCGCCATGGTGATGGCCTATTTTAGTGACCATATCCATGGGGGAATGCACCTCGAAGGTTTCCTCCGTGGTCAGACACTATGGGACGAAACCATGGCCGAATCGGTTACCCGCTATCTGTCGAGCCAAGCCGGCAAGGAGAAGCACCTGCTGGTGGTCGCCGGCGGCAACCATGTGAGCAGCGGCTTCGGCATTCCGCGCCGCGCTTTCCGCCGCCTCCCCGTCTCCTACCTATCAATCGGAGGCCAAGAAATCAGCGGTCTTGCTAATAAAAAGGATCGGATGATGAACGTGAATCTCCCCGAGTTCCCCATGGTCCCTTACGACTTTCTGGCCTACCTCGATTACGAGGACTTGCCACAAACAGGAGTCCGCCTCGGGGTGATGATCGAAACTGCCCCTACAGGCAAAGGTCTGGTGGCCAGGGAAGTGGCGCCCGACTCCAATGCTGAACGTTCCGGGATACGGCAAGGGGACCTGCTCCTCACAGTTGACGGCGAGGCCTTGGCGGATAATACCGATCTGGTCTACGCCTTGAAGAGGAAACACCCCGGTGACCACGTGATCCTCCAGGTAAAAAGGGATGGGAAAACCGTGAGTGTCGATGTTCTTCTTCAGGCAAGCGGCAAAGAGCATCTCAAGGACAAGGACGTGCCCCGATAGATTTACCTCTTGATAATATCCGAATTACCGGATGCAGTAAGTACAGGGGAAATATCTCCATGATCTTCAAATCCCTCGAAGAGTAAAACCGGCTCCGCATCCTGGCCCACCTTCAAGAAGTGAGCTGGCTTTACGACTGTGACATCGCCTGTGTGCTGTAACTCCCCCACTCTACCGTTTCCAGGCCCCCTCGCCCTGCTGAAGAGAGCGTAAGGGCTTAAGAACCGACGCGAAGGTGTCTGGATCTAACTTCTCCATTGCAGGTCGCTCTACCCGATCCAGCAGTTCCTCCTCCCCGTGCTACAGAATTCCTGACGACTAATTTACATCGCCAAAGAAGAAGACCTCATACGCCTCAGGACTATCATCATATAGAACCACTTCAAGTGAATTTTGACCGCTATTTATGCGCTATTCGTATATTATAGGAGTGCAGAACCTGTTCGTTCTATAGTTTCCTCGTGAACCCGATGTCGGCTACCTTCTTCCTCCACCGCCGCCATGCATGCCACCTCCGCCGCCATGCATGCCACCACCACCGCCACCATGCCCTGCCGAGATATTACCTCCATGCGACGAGTTGAAGATTCTCTGCGAGCTGTTATGCACACCAGTGGAGATGAAATCACGTGCAGGTTTCGCCCCAATTCCCGCAAAGGTTCTGCCATGGAATCTATCCACCGCATCGATCCGGAACACATGGTGTCGATTAATGTCGTTGAAGTGGTTGGTGAAAAGCACGAAGTGATTGTGGATGAACACGTGCCGATGAAAATCCCTCAATATGAAGAAACCGGGGAACCAGAAGTCGGTCCACCAGAACGGATAGGGCACCCAGTCGTAGAGGTCGTAATAATCCGGAGGCGGGCAATAATACGTAACGATCGGCGGCCCTTCATTGCTGTACGTGCTCATGATCATCCCCGGATTCGGATAAGTTGGGCAATTCACCGGGTTGTCCATGGCGGACTCGCCGTTCGCATAAGACCGAACCGTCAGATCAAAGCCAGCGATAGTATCACCAAAACGCTTAAGCGCTTCATCCCGACTGATCGACAACTTCCCGGCAGTTGCGGCAGCCGCAACCGATTGTTGCATCTCGTTAATGATGTCCGGGGTCGCCGGGTAGGCGGCTATCCAGCCGTTGCGCGGTGAGATACCGAGGTCACCAAGGTTGCTCTCGGCAGCGACTTCATCAGTAGTTGAACTTATACCGAGCGCTGCCACCAACTGGACCGCCAGAGCACCCTCTGTCACCAGGGGTTGGCTGATAGGTGGCGGTATCGATTTTGCCTCCTCCGCCTCTGCCAATGCCCAGACCGGCAGCAATGCCAGCATCAGGCTGATAATGAAGATACCAAAAATTTTCATTGATCTCTCTTTCATATCATCTCCCCCTTTTTTGCAAAAAGCGAAAGTACAAAGCACCCTCTCTTCCCTCTTTTTACCCTGCGTAAATCAATATTTATTCCATATTACTTATCTTTTAATATTATAATGCTTGGTGATTTTATTCACAAATACTTTCATGATGTAGTCCTGCCATGCGAAGAATAAGAAAGATCAAAATAGGAAGCAGGGACAGTTCTATTCCCCGTTCCCTGCTGGAGATGGGTTGACTTAATGGCCGGTGCCTTTTATACTTTCATCGAGGCGGAAACTTTTTAATATTACTGATCACTTATTAAGAACAACGTTCCGGATCTTTCATTTTAACCCTATGAAACAGCTCATCACCCGAGTTCAACATTCGGTCTGCGGATTCGTCATTTTTCCATTTGAGTTGGCTGGGAATACCATATTTGGTGGAAGAGGTTGTGTCCTACTCCTGCGGAGCGGCCAACAGTAACTGCTCAACAAAATCTGGACATTCCGCACCGCTTGGCTCTCATATTTCGAAATCGACCGTTTTACGATTGTAAATCTAGCTTTGCTGGAGATACCGGTCGTCATCCTGGGTCTTATCCATGATAGGGCGGGAGACACCATCTCCCATCTCGGCAATGCCTGCCCCGGCTCCTTGATGCGCAAGGCTTTGTTGGCGCCGGGTAAAAGTGAAACGCCCAAGTAATTTCCGGCAAATCGATATTTGATTCCCTTTGCCAATAGGTTTTATTGGGAAACGAATTCTGAGAGCAGAGATGCAAGCACTGAACGATTATTGTTTTACGACGGACTGGGTACTTGGCGCCCCGATTGAGGCAGTATGGGATGTAATGGTAGCAAGCGAACAATGGCCGGAGTGGTGGCCTTACCTGGACAGTGTTATTGAAATCGCCAAAGGTAACTTTGACGGCACAGGTTCGCTTCTCCGTTTTACATGGGGTGGTTCCCTCCCCTACAAGCTTTCATTTCAGATCATGATGACGCAGATTGTACGCCCGTCACTTATCGAAGGCAGAATAAGTGGAGACCTGGAGGGTATTGGATACTGGCTCCTTTCGGAAGAGGGTTTCGGTTCAACCCATGTTCGGTATCTTTTGAAGGTGCGAACAACAAAGCCATGGATGAACTTGGTGGCGCCACTGGCGAGATGGTATTTCGCATGGAACCACAACCGGGTAATGGAAGCCGGTGGGAAGGGACTAGCCAATCATCTAGGCGCAAGGCTTTTGGTATGCAAAGGGGTATGAGATCTTTGATTTACCATGCTGTTGGTAAAGATTCACTGCATTTGTCCCTGCCATTTGCGGTACAGGGTGTTTCTGCTGATGCCGAGTCTGCGCGCCGCGGCCGAGATGTTCCCACCGCATTCTTCCATCGCCTTACGAATTGCCAGCATTTCCAAATGATCAAGGCTGGTCGGCTCATCCGACAATAAGGCGCTTTTTCCCATAAGTTCCGTATCACCGGGCTGATGCACTACCTGCCGGTATTGCTCAAGGAAATCTTCGGAAAGATGTTCCACGGTTATTTCGTCCCCACCGCCCATAAGCGCCGCTGCCGTTTTAAGAACGTTGTGCATTTGCCGTATATTGCCAGGCCAGGGATGGTTGTTTAAAATCTCGACCACCGCCGGACTCAGCCGGGCAGCACCTTTATAAATGATCAGACTTTTTACGATAGAATAGGCCAAGGCCAGGCGATCCTCCCTCTCTCTGAGCGGCGGCAAGGTTATGAGGAGCCCGTTCAGCCGATAATAGAGATCTTCCCGGAAATGGCCGGCGGCGACTTCCTCTCGAATCTTCCGGTTGGTGGCACAAACCAGGGCAAAATCCACCTGAAAAGAATCGGTCCCGCCCAGAGGATAGACAGCTCGTTCCTGCAATACCCGAAGCAACCGGGCCTGAAGTTGCTGGGGCATATCGCCTATTTCGTCCAGGAAAAGGGTCCCGCCATCTGCCTGCCTGATTTTCCCCATGTGCCCTTTGCGCCTGGCCCCGGTAAATGCTCCTTCCTGGTAACCGAACAGTTCCGCTTCAATCAGCCCGTCAGGAAGAGCGGCGCAGTTAAGCGCCACAAAGGGGCCCGCATTGCGGGCGCCGCTATAATGCATCGCCTTGGCAAACAGTTCCTTGCCAGTACCCGATTCACCTTCGATCAGGACAGGTATATCATGCGCCATAATTTTGCGAACTCTGGCGATTGTTTTCCGCATTCCCGAATCACCCAACTCGAGTTCTTCCAAAACCGGTTGCCGCTCACCAAATCTAGCCGGTGTCGAAGGATGACTGGGCTTCTGCCCGGCTGTGCCGAAGTGTCCTTTGGATACCCTTGATGTACTTGACTTGATGCGGCAAAAGATGGTAAAACCACTTTTGGTGCGAAGCTGTCGTATCGGTTGAAGAAACGGACCGGGCTGTTCAATAAGGGTTTTTAGTGAAGCATCAAAAAGTGTGGAGAAGTTTTGGGCCTGCGCTTGAAAGCGGTCGATGCCGAGGTTAAGGAGTGCGCTCCGGTTGGCCGCGATAAAACGACCATCCTGGGAAAATACGGCAATACCCTCATAAAGTGTGCCGATGAATTCCGGGCGAACATGAAAATGCAGCACGACCTCCTGTTCGAATCCGGACGAGAACATCTGGTTTTCGATCTGCTGGGCAGATATACGTACCAGAGCCATGGTGTGTTGCTGCTGTGCGCGACCGTCTCCGGAGACGTCAAGAACTCCCAGGATCCTGCCGTTCGGATCGAAAATCGGCGAGGCTGAACAGGTCAAGAAGTGGTTGTCTGTTGAGAAATGCTCTACATTATGCACCACTATGGGGGCCTGCTCGACGAGCGATGTTCCAATGGCGTTGGTCCCGCGGATATCTTCCGACCAGATCCCGCCAGGCTGAAGAGAGACCTTGCGCGCCCTGCCGATAAAATCTGGGTCACCGATCGTATGGAGCACGACTCCTGTAGCATTGGTTAGAAGCACCATGCTCGAGGTGTGGATTATCTGCTCATAAAGGTTCTCAATAACCGGCAGCGAGTGGACCAGCAAGTCACGGTTCTTTTCCCTGAGACAATTTAATTCCTCACCGGAAATCGGTGAAGCATTTTTGCCGGAACTTTCTACCGCCACACCGTTGGCCAGCGATCTTTGCCAGGATTTGACAATGGCATCCGGAACCAGGCCGGCGGGGACAAAGCCACGCGAGAAAAATTCGACCCGTGCCCGGTTAATCTTCACCATACTGACCAGGGGAAACCTGTCCAATACATCCTCCAAAAAGTGTTATAGTGTTACAACATAACATAAATAAGATTTCTGAATCAATATCTAATGCAATCGATAGAGTCATTTTGCATTGGATATAATTAATCTTGTTGCATTCTGTGACAGCCAGAGCAGCTACAAGTTAATTTTTGTAACAGTAAACATAATTTTATTGATCAGTTACGGAACAGGCATGATTTGCTGCAGGTCATTCTACCCTCTCCGTATGTAATCCGAAGTCTTACTTAACTTATTTAAAAAACACACATGTTCAAAACGGTCAGGCGGCATGTAATGATTCTTGTGTGCATATTGTCATTATTCCAAGAACGCTGTTCTGTTATTGGCACATTCCGTGCTCATTTTGGTGCACACTTGCCTGTCTAAGATAGGAGTGCATTTCCATGAGAGATTTTCCCATGAACCGGTCGTTACAAATCATTTTCGGCGCCGGCAACAAGGGACGGATGCTCTTGAGAATGCTGCAAAAGGGTGGACCTGATAGTGCGATTAACTGTTTTATCGATAGCGACCCTGGAAAATGGGGTAGCACGATCGGGAACTGCCCGGTATATGCGCCTGACTATCTCCTCACTCTCCCCCGGCATTCATTCAGGGTGCTCGTCGCTGTCGGTCCCGTGTATTTCGACGTTCGCGACAGGCTAATCAGCTATGGACTGATCGAGAATGTCGATTTTTTCGATGCCGCCATCACTCCTGCCTCCCCTTCATCCCTGGACGAGGAATACCGGTGGGTGCGGGACCGGGTAAGAGATTACACGCTCCTGAGTGATGAGCGGTTGCAGGTGCTGTACCAGTTTGCTCGTGCAACGGCCCATCTCCCAGGAGATGCCGCCGAAGTCGGGGTATATCGGGGCGGGACTGCCTTTCTGCTGGCCTTTCTATTTTCAAAGCAGAACAGGGGGCTCCATCTTTTCGACACGTTTTGCGGTATCCCGGCCCTGGCTGAGAGTATCGATCTTCACCAGGAAGGTGATTTTTCAGATACGTGTTTCGCCAATGTAAAGGAATTTCTGGGAGCGTTCGACGAAATCGTCTTCCATCCCGGAGTCTTTCCCGATTCGGTGACGCAGGACACAGCTGCAGCCCGTTTCTGTTTCGTTCATGTGGATGCGGATATCTACAGGTCTGTCCTTGATTCCTGCGCCTTCTTCCACCCCCGGCTGGTGCAGGGGGGGATGATTCTTATAGACGATTATGGATTCGCCACCTGTCCAGGAGTTAGAAAAGCGGTGGACGAATTCTTTACGGGTAAACGGCACAAGCCGGTCTACCTGCCAACCGGTCAAGCACTGATCATAAATAACTAGCTATATTAAGCTAGCCGACAGCAACTGGACAAGAAAGAGAATTTGATATGAAGCTATGTTTCCCAGTCGTAACCGGTGAAGGGATGGCTAGCACGATATACGGCCATTTTGCCTCGGCCCCCTGGTTTCTGATAGTCGACACTGTGATCAGGCAAACATACGTCCTTGCCAACTGCGACGAGAAAAACCCCTTTGCCGGATGCAATCCGTTCATTGCGTTGCGCGACCGGCAACTGGACGGAATCGTTGTGGGGGGGATCGGCGATGACGCGTTGCGCACCATGAACATGTGCGGATTCAGGGTCTACCAGGCAAGATCGTCATCTGTGCAGAACAATGTCGAGCTGTTCGAGCAGCACGTGCTCACTGAAGTTGAGCTGCAAAACAGCCACCTGGAAGGGAACTGCACGCCCCAGGAAGGCGGAAGAACATGCGGTCACTGTCACAACTAGCGTTAAGTTGCACCAAAACAATTCAATCAAAAACTACCTCGAGCTTAGTAACTATTAGGTTTTCATCATTTATGGACGAAATAGTGACAGCTGTTCCTGACGACATAGTTATTCACGTAATTCACGACAACTACCCACAAGCAAAAATGAAGAGTGGCTGGCACATCATCCGAATATTCACTTCAGCTTTATGCCAACTTATGTCAGTTGGCTTAAGCAGGCGGGAATTTTGTTCGGAATACTTGGCCAAATAACCATAACTGGAGCCAGCGTTACGAGAACAAAGCATTTGGTGCAGGATATCGAGACTTTCGTTAGTCGGCAAAATGAAACAGCCTCATCATTTAGTGGGCCTTGAAAACCCCCGTCCTGTGGGCGGGGATTCAGCCGCCGTTTACTTATGCACAAGCAAGAAATCAAAGGCGCATAATTAAAGTTAAATACAGTTGCTAATTTATGCATTTAAATACATGCTGCTGATTGTCGGTACGTAGTTGTAACAGGGTATCTCGCCCGATTACATTTATTTTAAACGGAGGATATGTTATGGGACTGGTTAAAAAGGTATTGAAAGTTAATGGGGTAGAGCGGACGCTGATCGTTGATCAGGAAGCCTTCTTGTCCGATGTGCTGCGCCATCAGCTCCATCTGACCGGGACAAAGGTCGGTTGTGGAAACGGTCAGTGCGGCGCATGTAATGTAATTCTGAACGGTAAACTGATTCGCTCCTGCGTCATGAAGATGAAACGGGTTGACAATTGGTCCAAGGTCACCACCATCGAAGGGATCGGCACCCCCTTGAACCTCCACCCGCTGCAGAAGGCATTTATCTTCCACCATGCTACCCAATGCGGATTCTGTACCCCCGGCTTCATCGTCTCCGCCAAGGCCCTCCTTGACGGAAACCTCAACCCGACCCGGGAAGATGTGCGGGACTGGTTTCAGAAATACCGAAATGCCTGCCGGTGCACCGGCTACAGCATGATAGTCGATGCCGTCATGGATGCCGCCAAGGTGCTCCGCGGTGAGATATCCGAAGCGGCTATCGAGTACAAGCAGCCTGCTGACGGCAGGGTATACGGCACCCGTATTCCGCGCCCCACATTCGTTGCCAAGGTCTGCGGTCTGTGGGATTTCGGCGAAGACATGGGGACCCAGCTTCCCAAGAACACCCTCCAATGCGCCCTGGTCCAGCCTGAAGTCTCTCATGCCGTCATTAAAGGGATCGACACCTCCGAGGCGGAGAAGATGCCAGGCGTTTTCAAGATCGTTACCCACAGGGACATCAAAGGACGCAATCGGATCACCGGACTGATCACCTTTCCAACCAACAAGGGCGACGGGTGGGACCGGCCGATCCTCAACGACGACAAGATTTTCCAGTATGGCGACGTCGTCGCCATCGTCTGCGCTGACACCCGTGAAAATGCCAAGGCCGCGGCGAAGAAGGTCAAGGTCGATCTGGAGGTGCTGCCGGCATACATGAACGCCCCGGCAGCCATGGCCGAGGACGCCATCGAGATCCACCCGGGAACGCCTAATGTTTACTTCGAAACCTACCTCCACAAAGGCGAAGATGTAAAGCCAATCATTGAAAAAGCGGCTCATGTGGTCGAAGGCGAATACTACCTGCAGCGGCAGCCACACATGCCGATCGAGCCCGATGTCGGTTTCGCCTATATCGATGATGCAGGGAGGGTAGTTGTTCACTCCAAATCAATCGCCGTCCACCTCCATCTCTACATGATCGCTCCAGGCCTCGGTCTCGAACCGGACCAGCTCGTCATTGTCCAGAACCCGACAGGCGCCACCTTCGGCTACAAGTTCAGCCCGACCATGGAAGCGCTCGTCGGCGCGGCGGCCATGGCTACCGGACGCCCCTGTTTCCTCGGCTACGACTGGTATCAACAGCAGACCTACACCGGCAAGCGTTCTCCGTTCTGGCTTAAAGGGCGCCTTGCCTGCGACGAGGAGGGGAACATGCTCGCCCTGGAGGCGGACTGGTCTTGCGACCACGGTCCCTATTCCGAATTCGGAGACCTGGTCACCCTTCGCGGCACCCAGTTCATCGGCGCGGGGTACGACCTGAAAAACATCCGCGGTGTCGGTCGGACGGTTTGCACCAACCACGGCTGGGGCTCCGCCTTCCGCGCCTACGGTTCACCCCAGAGCTTCATGCTGTCGGAATCCCTCGTGGACGAACTTGCCAAGAAGGCAGGTTTCGACCCGTTCGAATTCCGCTTCAAAAACATCTACCGCCCCGGCGCCACCACCCCGACCGGCCAGACCCCCGAAGTTTTCTGCTTTGAAGAGATGTTCAACCTTATGCGGCCTAAATACTATGAGGCACTGGCCAAGGCCAGGCTCGAATCAACCGACACGGTAAAACGTGGCGTCGGCGTCTCCCTCGGTATTTACGGCTGCGGCCTCGACGGCCCCGACTCCTCCGGCTCCTGGGCCGAACTGCTGCCAAATGGCGACGTAATGATCGGCAACGCCTGGCAGGACCATGGCCAGGGCTCTGACGCGGGAACGGTGGCATTTGCCCATGAAACACTCCGCCCCCTCAACCTGAAACCTTCGCAAATCAAGCTCTGCCTGAACGATACCAGCCTCTGCCCGAACAGCGGCCCCTCAGGTGGCAGTCGTCAGAACGTGGTAACCGGCAATGCCATAAAGGCGGCATGCACACTGCTGCTCAATGCCATGAAAAAAGGGGACGGAACCTACCGTACATACGAAGAAATGGTAAATGAGAAGCTCCCGACCAAATACGAGGGTAGCTGGACCACCCCTTGTACTCATCAGGACGAGAATGGACAGGGTAGTCCATTCTGCATTTACATGTATGCCCTCTTCATGTCCGAGGTGGCGGTAGACATCACTACCGGCAAGACCACGGTAGTCAAGATGACCTACGTCGGCGACAACGGCACCATAACCAACCGCGGCACAGTCGACGGGCAGGTGTACGGCGGGCTTGTCCAGGGGGTCGGCCTGGCGCTCACCGAGGACTTCGAAGACCTGAAGAAGCACACCACCCTGATCGGGTCGGGCTTCCCATTCATCAAGGACGTTCCCGACAACATGGAGCTGATCTACGTTGAGACTCCGCGTAAGGACGGCGCATTTGGCCAGGCCGGCGTCGGCGAAGGGCCGCTGACATCACCCCATGTCTCCATCCTCAACGCCATCGAAAATGCCTGCGGCGTGCGCATCAGGTCGATTCCTGCCTATCCCGCGAAGGTCCTGGCCGCCCTGAATTCACCTAAAAAGGCCTTTGACGTCAGCGACGCGGTGGCAGGGGGCTATATGTCCCAGGGTGGTATCGAGACATTGAAAAAATAACTGGGTTTATACTGTAGCAATTGAGGCGAATGCAGCCGTTTGTCGCGTTCGCCTCAAGAAAGCAAGTCATGGAAAAGAGCGAGTTACAGAAATGGGAATATAAATGCATCCAGGAAGAGCCGCCGCAATGCACGGCAGGCTGTCCCATCCATGTAGATGCTCGACTTTTCGTCAGGCAGGTCGGCCGGAAGGAATGGGACAATGCGTTTAAGACCCTGAGCAAGACAATGCCTTTTCCAAATATAGTCGGCCGGATCTGTGACCATCCGTGCGAAGCAGTCTGTAAGAGGGTGGAGTCCGGTGAGCCGATCGCCATAGGCGCTTTGGAAAGGGCCTGTATCGAAAACACGCAGGAGAAAGTCAAAGGGGTGATGCTCCCCCGGAAAAAACTACGGGTCGCCGTCATCGGCAGCGGTCTGAGCAGCCTGACGGTAGCCTGGGACCTGCTCCGCAAAGGTTATTTGATAACAGTTTTTGAACCGGGGAAAAGACTAGGCGGCACTCTCTGGGAGTATCCGGAAACCATCCTCCCACCGCATGTCATTACAGAGGAACTAACGCTCTTGGAGAGTTTGGGCGCCACTGTCAGGCTTTCCGCTGAAGTCGGTCGTGATGGCTTCATTTCCGACATCCATGGGGAATTCGATGCCGTTTATGCTGGTCTCGATACACCTGATTTGAATCTTCATGCGTTGGACCGTGACGAGCAGGGAGGGTTAAGGGTCGAACCACTCACCCTAGCCACAAACCTGAATGGCCTGTTTGCCGGCGGGAAGTGCCGGAAGGATGGCCTGCTGTCGCCGATCAGCGAAGTCTTTGAAGGTCGGCGCGCAGCAACCTCCATAGATCGATATGCGATGAACGTCTCCATGGAGAGCGGCCGGGATCAGGAAGGGCCGTTTGCCACCCGTCTCTACACCAATATCGAGGGAATTGAACCCCTTTCGCGCATCGCACCTGGCGATCCGGCTCGCGGTTTTTCCGCCGCAGAGGCTGTTGGGGAGGCAGAGCGTTGCATCCAGTGCGAGTGCATGGAGTGTGTCAAGGTCTGTCTATACCTGGATCGCTACAAGGGATACCCGAAAAAATACGCCAGGCAGGTTTTCAATAACGAGGGGGTTATTTTCGGCGCCGCCCACACGAAGAACCAGTTCGTTAATTCCTGCAGCACCTGCGGTCTCTGCGAGACCGTATGCCCGAACGATTTTTTCATGGGAGACCTCTGTCTTCAGGCGCGCCGGACCATGCTGGAAAAAAAATTTATGCCTTCCTCCTTCCATGAGTTCGCACTCCAGGACATGGCTCACAGCAACGGGGAGCGTTTTAACCTCTGCCGGCACGAGGCGGGGCGGGAAGAAAGCGCCTGGCTATATTTCCCGAGCTGCCAACTCTGCGCCACTTCTCCCGGTGAAGTGCTGTCGTCGTACCGGTTTCTCCGGGAAAGCCTTTCAGGGGGGGTTGGCATCATGCTGCGCTGCTGCGGTGCCCCTGCCTTCTGGGCCGGGCGGGACGTCTTTTTCCGGGAGTCATTGGAAACTGTCCGAAGGGAATGGGATCGGATGGGCAGGCCGCGGGTCATAACCGCATGCTCCACATGTCGGAGTCTATTCGTGGACAATATCCCCGGAATGGAAATACAAACCCTCTGGAAGACAGTGGAGGAGATCGGGCTTCCCAACGGTGGAGCGTCCCTGGCCTACGGTGGGGAAGGCAAAACTGTCGCCGTTGCAGACCCCTGTATAACCCGTCATGACAGGGAGACCCAGGAGAGCGTGAGGCGGATAGCTCATTCGCTCGGCTTTGCCATAGAGGAACTCCCCCTTAGCGGCGAGAAGCCAGAGTGCTGCGGATTCGGTGGTCTCATGTACAACGCCGACCCCAACCTCGCCAGAGATCTGATAACCCATCGGACAACAAATATGGACAAAGTCGACACGACCTATTACCGCACGAAGGTGAGCGCTCATGATTACCTGGCATACTGCGCCATGTGCCGTGACAACCTTGCAGCAGCAGGCAAAAGGACAGCCCACCTCATCGAGCACCTGTTTCCGACCGTTGCTGGTGGGGACCCGGCTGCCCGAGGCTGGATATCCTGGTCCGAGCGCCGGACGAACCGCGCCAGGGTAAAGGAGTTCATTCTCCGTGAACTTGCCGAGAAGGGAGGCGGGATATTGGAAGATTATGAGGGGATTGCGCTCCAGATGACTCCAGAAGTGCGAAGAAGAATTGACGATCGGCGGATACTGGAGGACGACATCCGGCGGGTCATCGACCATGCTGAACAGAGCGGGAAACGGCTTCATAACCTCCGGACCGGCCACTTCCTGGCCTACCTGCAGTCGGAGAACGTTACCTTCTGGGTGGAATACTCTCCCGGCGATATAGGCTTTACGGTCCATAACGCTTACTGCCATCGCATGAAGATCGTGGGGATCAAGCAATGAATAACATGTCGGAAGAGGCATCGGAGTGGAGCTGCACTGGCTGCGGAAAGCCACTTGAAATCATCAAGGTCGGCTTTTCCTACATGAAGGGGAACTTTGAAGTCCTGCTTCCGGCCTGCCCCGCCTGCGGAGTTGTCATGATTCCCGAGGATATGGCAACGGGGAAAATGGCAGAGGCGGAGAGAATCCTCGAAGACAAGTAATGACGATTTGTAAGATGTCCAACTTCAATGTTGCAGTACACCATCTAACTGCGCCGTAGCGTTCTTACGCCTCGGTCGAATGTCACCACGCGCCTTGCATCCTGAGTTTTTGTCGTGACGCCGGGTCCTGGACAGTTTTAAGTCTGTCAATCATGAGTAATATACCATTAACTCATACATCCAATATATATGAGTCAGAGCTTCTGCGCGCGGTAACAGGTACGGCTGTCAGGCCGGGCGGGTTGACCCTGACCGGCCGGGCGATGGCATTCTGTCAATTCCCCCACCGATCCCGTCTTCTGGACGTGGGGTGCGGCTTTGGCGCGACCGTAAGCTTCCTGAGGAGCCAATTTCACATGGATGCCTGGGGGTTGGATATCTCTTTCCGGCTTCTAAGTGAGGGGAAGACCAGCGATGCCGAATTGCCATTACTGTGTGCCAGCGGGGAGCATCTCCCCTTCGGCTGCGGTTCTCTGGACGGCATCATCTGCGAGTGCGTCCTTTCCCTGTTGCCCGAACCTGGCAGGGCGTTAAGTGAGTTTTACAGGGTCTTGCGCCGGGAAGGGTGCCTGATCCTGAGTGATATCTATCTTCGAGGAGGAGAAACCGGGGAGTGGGTACCGGCCGAAGAAGAAAACCTTCGAAAGAAGCCGGTTTATGGTTGCCTGAAAGGGGCCCTGCCGACATATTCCACGGAAACGATGCTGAGCCAAGCTGGATTCGCTATCCACCTATGGGAAGACCATACACCGTTTATAAAGGAGTTTGCGGCGCGTCTAGTCCTCGCCCATGGGTCCCTGGATGCGTTTTTTGGGGGGGAAAAAGACGCCGGGTGTTCCGGGATGGGCCTTCCAACGATGGGTGCTTTGAGTCCGGGCTATTATCTCCTGGTGGCCCGGAAAAAGTAATAAAGGAGTAACCAACTATGAATCAGACCATGCTGCGTATGATGGAGCTTGACTATAAAGGCTATTACTGCAGCCAGATTATGCTGATCCTGGCACTGGAGGCCCAGGGAAAAAGCAATCCCGACCTGATCAGGGCGATGGGCGGTCTGGCCCACGGTTCCGGCTTTGATGACGGGATCTGCGGTACCCTCACCGGTGCCGCCTGTCTTCTTGGCCTGTACGCGGGGAAAGGCGATGATGAAGAGTATGAGGACGAACAGCTCAAATATATGTTGAAGGACTTGGGGGCATGGTTCGAACAAACTTTCGGGAGACGCTACGGCGACATCACCTGTGAGACGATCGTGGGAGACCGTACCGAGATGCGACAGCGCTGCGCGGCCATTGTTGAGGAGACCTACACTAAGGTAGTTGAGCTTTTGAACGCCAGTGGCTATGATATTTCCATCGGCAGGTAGAAGACGATGGATGACCTGAGCATAGCCAGCGATAGGGCAACGGGAAGCCTTTGCCCCCACTGCCTGGTGCAGATCCCGGCGATGCGGCGTCAGGAAGGGGACGAGGTCGTGCTCGTCAAGCACTGTCCCGACCATGGGGAATTCCGTACCCTTATCTGGCGTGGTGAGCCCTCCATCTACTGCTGGTCGCGGCCAAAGACGCCGTTTCGCGCCGACGTCTATCACGCGGACAAGAAGCAGGGCTGCCCCTTCGACTGCGGCATCTGTCCCGGACACCGGCAGCAGTCATGCACTGTTCTCCTTGAGGTGACTGATCGCTGCAACCTGGCCTGCCCGTTCTGTTTCGCAGCTGCTGACCTTAAGGCCAAGCCCGATCCCACATTGGACGTCATTAAAAAACTGTACCGGACGGCGCTGCACAAGTGCGGGCCGCATAATATTGTCCAGCTTTCCGGCGGCGAACCGACGCTCCGCGACGACCTGCCGGCCATCATCGCCATGGGACGTGACCTGGGTTTTTCTTTCATCCAGGTGAACAGCAACGGCGTGCGGCTTGCCGCCGATCGGGAGTATGCCGGTGAACTGCGGCGGGCCGGCCTTTTTTCCGTCTTCCTCCAGTTCGACGGAACCGAAGACCGGATCTACCGGGCAATACGTGGACGCTCCCTGCTCGAAGATAAACTGCGCGCCATCGAACACTGTGCGGCCCACGGGCTCGGGGTGGTGCTGGTACCTACCCTCGTCAGGGGGGTCAACACGGAGAATGTCGGCGCGATCCTGAATCTTGCCCTGGAACTGGCGCCGTCCGTAAGAGGGGTCCATTTTCAGCCCGCAAGTTACTTCGGCCGCCACCCTGGGCCTCCTGCCAGCGGGGACCGTTTTACCCTTTCCGAGCTGATGCAGACTATCGAGGAGCAAACCGGCGGCCTGATGAAGAGGGAGAATTTTCGCCCGCCGGGATGCGAGCACCCGCTCTGCTCGTTCCATGGCAATTTTCTGCGCCTTTCCGGCGGCGGTCTTCAGCCGCTGACCCAAAATGCTTCAGAGTGCAGCGGAGGGTATGAACCGGAGAACATGGGGACCGGCCGTGCCGTCTCCTTTGTGGCAAGACAGTGGGCCGCGCCTGACTCTTCCTCTTGTTGCTGTGAAACGAACAGCCTGGATGCCTTCCTGGAAAACCACCGAACCAACACCTTCGCCGTGTCCGCCATGGCCTTTCAGGACGTCTGGAACCTGGACCTGGAACGGGTTCAGGAGTGCTGCATCCATGTGGCTGCTCCGGATGGCAGGATGATACCGTTCTGCCTCTACAATTTGACCTCAGCCGAGGGAATCCCGCTTTACCGGACCAAAAGATGACGAAGTTAACCCCGCTGGAGCCATGGATAAAGAGTAAAATAGGCATGCCATCGACGGAGCAGTTGACACGCTCCATCCTGGAGGGCTACCAGCTGCGGAAGCTGCGGGAGACCATAGAACATGCCCGGCTTCACAGTCCCTTCTACCGGCAACTTCTGGAAGGTTGCAGCGACCCCTTTTCTCTGGCGGAGCTTGCCCGCTTCCCCTTTACCTTCCCGACTGACCTTGAAGAGAATGAGCTGCGCTTTCTTTGCGTCTCCCAAGACAAAATCGAACGGATTGTGACCCTGCGCAGTTCGGGGACCACAGCGCCGGCAAAACGACTCCATTTTACGGCTGAAGAGCTGGAGCTGACCATCGATTTTTTTCACCACGGCATGGCCACACTGGTGAAACCTGGTGACAGAGTGCTCATCCTTATGCCTGGCGAGCTCCCCGGCAGCGTGGGTGACCTGCTGGTAAGGGGATTGCGGCGTATGGACGTCACCGGGATCGTCCATTGGCCGGTGCGAGATGCGGGGAAAACCCTGGCAGAGATCGCTGCCCGGCAAATAGACTCCCTTGTTGGGCTTCCCGGTCAAGTGCTCGCCCTTGCCAGGAATCCCGCTGCGTCTTTGCTGCAGACGCGGATCAGGAGCGTACTGTTGAGCGCCGACTATGTGCCGGATGCCGTTGTCCGTGAAATCGACCGGATCTGGGGATGCCCGGTGTTCAACCATTACGGGATGACCGAAATGGGGCTGGGGGGGGGGGTAGATTGTCTGGCTTTGACCGGTTATCACCTGCGGGAAGCTGATCTCTATTTTGAAATCGTCGATCCTGTTGAGGGACAGCCTATTCCGGACGGCGAAACCGGTGAGGTGGTCTTTTCCACCCTGACCCGCCGCGGCATGCCTCTCATCCGTTACCGTACCGGCGACCTGGCCAGGTTCCTGCCCGGACAATGCCAGTGCGGAACGGTGTTTCGTCGTCTTAGCCATGTGCGTGGGCGTTTGAGTGGGAGGGTCAGAATATGTGAAGGTTTATGGCTCGACAGCTCCGACCTTGACGAGGCACTCTACCCGCTCCCCGCCCTCATCGACTACCAGGCTGAAGTAATTGATGAAGAAGGTCTGGACACCCTTGCCCTGACATTGTATATGTGGGCTATTGACGAAGAAAACGATGTGCATTCGGCTCGCGCCGCCATGGAACGGATCCCAGCGGTGCGGGACGCGCTCGCGGAGGGTTATCTTAGGTTCGGGGCGATCAGGATCAGAGGCGTAAACTTCCCCTCCACCGGTGTGACAAAAAAGATGATAATTGATAAAAGGAAGGGAGGAAAGAGACAATGATAAAACTTCTGCAAAGCATCTGCCACCTCCTGGAAGAGGGAGAAGACCTGGTTCTGGCGACCGTCATCGTTCACAGCGGGTCCACTCCTAGATCCGTGGGGACCAAGATGGTCGTCCGTCCGGACGGCGCAATAATCGGTACCATCGGCGGCGGTCTCGTTGAGTTCCATGCGCAGAAACTTGCCCGAGAGGTTTTTAAGACTGGCAAAGCAATGACCGAAACGGTCGAGTTTACCGGGGCGGACGCCGCCGCGACAGACCAGATGATCTGTGGGGGGCGCATGGAGATACTTCTCGAAATGATCCTCGCCGATCCGGAGAACCTTAAGGAACTGCAGGAATTGATCGCGGAACTACAGAAGGGACACAAGGGCTTTCTGATCAAGGCCCTTACGACCGGCGAAAAAGTGCGACGGATGGAGTGGTTCCTGGTACATAACAACAGAATGACTCCCGCGACCTTCCCCTGCCCTGCCTCCCTGATCACCAGACTCATCGACGAGGCCGCCAGTTTAAAGCAGCCATTGACTGTTAATATCGAAGATAAGCGTTTTTTTGTCGAGCCAACGGTTCTGCCCGGCACAGTCTATCTCTTTGGAGCAGGCCATGTTTCCCGGCCGGTAGCTGAACTTGCGAGTCTCGTCGATTTCCGAACCGTTGTTATCGATGACCGGCACGAATTCGCCAATATCGAGAAATTCCCCAAGGCAGATCAAGTCAAGGTTATCCCCTCGTTCCACCAGGCCTTTGAAGGTCTGGAAATCGATCGGGACAGCTACGTGGTGATCTTGACCAGAGGGCACCTCCATGACAAAGTGGTCCTGGAGCAGGCACTGAAGACCGGCGCAAGCTACATCGGCATGATCGGCAGCAGGCGGAAGCGGGACCTGATATACAAGGAACTGCTGGATAAAGGCTTTGCCAAGAGTGAACTGGAAATGGTCAGCGCACCCATCGGGCTCCCCATCGGCGCGGAGACACCAGAGGAGATCGCCGTCAGCATCGTCGCGGAACTTATCAAGGTCCGGGCCGACAGGGAAGTATAAATGGTCGGAAACGTGGTTGCCATTATCCTCGCTGCGGGTTTCTCTGAACGGATGGATGCGTTCAAGCCCCTCCTCCCCCTGAAGGGGATCACGATCCTGGAACGAAACATCACTCTTTTCCAAGAGGTCGGGATAGAGGATGTGCGGGTCGTGACCGGCCACCGTGGTAAAGAGCTGGAACCGCTTCTTACAAGGCTCGGCGCGCGCGCCGTGCCGAACCCCCGTTACCCGGAGGGGATGTTTTCCTCAGTGGCGGCCGGGGTCACCACACTCGGGAGTGAGGCGGATGCCTTTTTCATACTCCCAGTGGACGTACCACTGGTCAGGACAGCGACCATCAGGCGTCTTCTCCATTTTTACAGGCAGGAACAGAGGGAAGTCATCTATCCACGTTTCCTGGGGAAACGGGGACACCCGCCACTTATCGCCGGCAAGCACGCCAGGGAGATTTCCGCCTGGCAGGGGGGCGGCGGGCTCAGGGAGGCTCTGGCCCAATTGGAGCCTGTTGCACTGGATGTGGATGTCGTTGACGAAAATATTCTTCTGGATATGGATACGCCAGAGGATTACAAGCTAATGCAGGTGAAAGTTGAACGGCTGGAGATTCCCACCAGGGAAGAATGCCGGGTGCTCCTGGAGAATGTGCTTTGCGTAGCAGATAAGATCATTCGCCATGGCCGGGTAGTGGCGCAGGTGGCAACCAGTTTGGGGCTGGAACTGAACAGGGCGGGTTGTTACCTGGACATTCCTCTCCTTGAGGCAGCCGGCCTTCTGCACGACTTGGCCAAAGGGGCGCCGGACCATGCCCGAAGCGGGGCGCGGATCCTAGGTGAGATGGGATTTGGGGTGGTGGCCGAACTGGTCGACACCCATATGGATATAACAATAGCCGAAGGTGAGACTATAAGCGCAAAAGAGGTGCTCTATCTGGCCGACAAGATGGTGCAGGGAGAGCGGCGTCTTGCAACGGAAGAGCGCTTCCGCGCCAAGTTGGAGCGTTACGCCGGTGATCCCGATATTCTCAATATGATTACCGGCCGGCTGAAAACTGCAATGGCAATCCAAAAACGCATTGAATCCATACTCGGACACCCCCTGGCAGAGGTAATATCAACATGAGTAGTAATCGAGTCAACAACACCCCCACCTGCACTATCTATCTTATGCGGCACGGCGATTCCCGACAGGACGAGATCAAACGCTATATAGGCCAGGCTGACCTTCCGCTCAATGCCGACGGACGGACCCAGGCATACTGCTGGAAACAGGAGCTGGCACATTATTCACTGGAGCGGATATTCTGCAGCGACCTTAGCCGTTCTCTTGAAACAGCCCGCATTATTGCGGAAGGAAGAAGCGAACTGGTCCAGCCGCTCCACAAATTGAGGGAAATCAACCTGGGGGCATGGGACGGCCTATCTTTCGATGACGTGCAGCGCCTTTACCCCAGCGAAAACGAAAGACGGGGCGCAGCCATGGTCACATACCGGACCCCTGGCGGTGAATGTTTTGCTGATCTCGCGGCCCGGGTCGTCCCACTTTTTGTGGAGATCGTACGCGGGTCGTCCGGTAATCTCCTGTTTGTCGGCCATTCCGGTGTGAATAAGGTCATCATCTGTCATATCCTCGGTATGCCGCTAGAAAATCTCTTCCGCATCCGGCAGGATTACGCTTGTATGAATATTATAGACATCGACAACCATGGCATGCGCCTGCGGAAAATGAACATCGCAAACCTCAGCTCTTCTCCCCTACCCTCCTTTGGCGCCAACTCGGCAGTAAAAAATTATCGCCACTCCTCCCCCAAATCAGACGACTCTACTTGAAAAAATCGGCATCTCCCTGGAAAAGCGCACCAATGTGGATGTAATCTACTGAAATTGCGGCATGCCAGCAGAAAATGCCGGTTTTTTAGCAAGTAAGAAAGGGTAAAAGGGGGATCACGGCAACTTCTCTCTTGCTTATAACTGATCCGCGTACATTTACGGAGCAGCAATTATCCTGGAACGGTATGTGCTGCTTCATACCCGGTTGCTAACACATTCTTTGCAGAAAGGTATTTTTGGATGTTAGTGTATCATCCTTTCTGTAAATTTTAAAAAGCCTGACAAAAAGGCAGGTCAGAGTTATCCTCCTCGTTTGGTAAACCGCCAAGCCAACCAAAAAGGAGAAAACCATGACCCGCCCAGCAGATG